>Ga0302319_10001316_pt1 | contig 55457 bp, 41 predicted proteins | sample Bog_T0_2_FD_203319 | JGI IMG/M metagenome (GOLD analysis project Ga0302319, IMG submission 203319) | Peat permafrost microbial communities from Stordalen Mire near Abisko, Sweden - Bog_T0_2 | ecosystem: Environmental > Terrestrial > Soil > Wetlands > Peat | place: Sweden: Abisko, Stordalen Mire...
GCGGGGCGGGGGGGGGGGGGGGGGGGGGGGGGGGGGGGGGGCCGCCCCCGGGGGGCGGGGGCCGGGCCGGCGGCGTGGTGAAGGCCTACCTTCTCTTCTACGAGACGAGGGAGAGCCGGACGGCCCCTACCTAGACCACGTCGTCCGACGCGAGCTGGCACGGGTCCTCGGGGCACTCGACCTGCAAGGTCGCGTGGTGGATTCCGAACCGCTCGCGCAGCTCGTCGTTCACGCGCGTGAAGAAGTCGTGATCGTGCGCCGGCGCGGGCATCGCGACGTGCGCGGTGAGCGCGACCTCGGTGGTGCTCATCGCCCACACGTGGAGGTCGTGCACCTCGCGGACACCATTCAGGCTCGTCAGGTAGGCACGGACGGCGGGGAGATCGACCGACTCGGGCGCAGCATGGAGCGCGAGGCTCGTCGCTTGGCGCAAGAGGGGCCACGTCTGCGCGATGACCAGGAGCGAGAGAAGAATGCTGACGATCGGGTCGAGCGCCGACCACCCCGTCACCCGGAGCACGAGGCCGGACGCGCAGACCCCGAGCGCGATGGCCGCGTCGCCCGCGAGGTGCAGGAAGACCGCGCGTGAGTTGAGATCGCTGTGCCGGGTACGCGCGAAGAGGAGCGCGCTCGCGGTGTTCACGACGGCGCCGATGCCCGCGACGATGGCGACGGTGGTGCCGTCTACGTGGGAAGGAGTCGCGAGGCGCCGCACGGCCTCCCAGGCGATGGCGCCGGTGACCACGAGCAGCGTCGCGGCGTTCGCTAGCGCGGCGATGATCGTCGATGCGCGCAGGCCGTACGTGTGTCGTCCCGAAGGGCGCCTGCGCGCGAGCGTCGTCGCGGCCCATGCGAGCAGAACCGCCAGCACGTCAGCCGCGTTGTGCCCGGCGTCGGCAAGGAGCGCCATCGAACCGGCGAACACGCCCGCCACGATCTCGATGATGACGACGGCGAGGTTGAGCACGACGCCCGCGGCGTAGGCGGCGTTGGAGGGGGAGCCGCCACCGGGGGCACCGTGCGCGTGACCGTGCGCATGGCCGTGACCGTGACCGTGCGAATGCCCGCCGTGACCGTGACCGTGCGAATGCCCGCCGTGACCGTGACCGTGCGAATGGCCATGCTCATCGTGGTCGTGCGCGTGTCCTGTCACCCCATGGCGATGGACGGAAGCACGCATGTTGTCAAGCAATCGCCCCGTCCGCGAGGGCCCACGAGGGCGCGCGGCGAGCCCGACCGATCGCTACGACGCGCCGCCGAGTCGAGCCTTCAGTGTGCCGTCGGCGATGGCGGCCTTGGTGAGCTCCTCACCGCCGAGGAGCACCCCTTTGACGAACACTTGCGGGAACGTGGGCCAGCCGGACCACAGCTTGATGCCCAGACGCTGGCGCCACGCCGAGAAGTAGCTGCCGTACTCGAGGTACGTGAAGGGAATGCCCGCAGCGTCGAGCGCCTTGCGCACGTTCTTCACGTGCGGGTTCTGCGCCATCCCCACGACGACGACGCCACCGCGCGCAACCGCTTCCTTCACGTCGCGAAGCACGTCGGACTGGAACTCGGCGATCTTCGCCGCAGCCTTGGGGTCAATCTGCGAGGGTTCGAGGGCGGGGCGAGCGTTCATGCCCTCTTCGATGCCGCTAAATGAGGGGCGTTGCAACGGGCCCCCCGGAGATCTTTCCGGCTGAGCGTGACGATTCGATGCGCAATGGTGCTTGCTTGCAGCGACCAGTCGACTAGGTTGCGGCGCCTCGGGGCGTAGCGCAGCCTGGTTAGCGCATCAGACTGGGGGTCTGAGGGTCGGAGGTTCGAATCCTCTCGCCCCGACAGGGAAAAACAAGGCGATTTCGGATCGCTGAGGGCTTCCAGAAACGGTCATGTGGGGTCGTCAGGTGGGGTTTTCCTTCCGACGCCCCCCCAAAGCGAACGGGCCGGAGAGGGTCACCCCTCCCCGGCCCGTCGTCGTTCCACCCCACCCGTTCTGTTCTGGACCATCGTTTCGCATGGTCGAGAACAGAACCGCCCCTGAGCTACTGCGCCGCCTCCGCTACGCGAGATCGAGCGCGGCACGGGCACGGTCCGTGAGCGGCAGCGGACGTCCGGGCGCTCGTACCCATCGCGCATCCAGGCGCGTGCACCGAGCCGCTCCGGGGCTGCCGGTAGCGGCACGTAGCCGCGTCTCGACAGCACGGAAGAGTCACCGATACGTTTGCGTGGGGTTCCCATGCAAAGAAGCGCTCTTTTCGTTCCGCCGGCCCTCGTGCTCGCGCTGATCGCCGCTTGCGGCGGGTCCACCCTCACGAGGGGTGAGCTCATGATCTCCGTGCAGACGGACATGAGCCTGCCGAAGGACTTCGATCACGTCGGCCTCCAGGTCTCGATGAACGGGGTCACCCAATTCGCCGACGAGTACCAGGTCGGCCCGGGCAATCTTCTCATCCCGGCAACGTTCGGGGTCGTGCAGGGGAGCGACCCGAGCCAGGCGTTGCAGATCCGCGTCGTCGCGCGCAAGGCCGGGCAGCTCGTCGTGCTCCGCGACGTGACGACCACCGTGCCCTCGGGGCGCCTCGCGTTGCTACGCATGCCCATCGAGTTCCTCTGCCAGGGGCAAGCCGCGGACGGGCCGGCGTCGAGCGGCGACGTCAACACGCAGGACCAGACCGCGACGTCGACCTGCGGGGCCGGGATGACGTGCGTGGCGGGCGCCTGCGTGACCACGACCATCGACTCGAGCACTTTGCCGCCCTACAACCCGGCGCAGATCTTCGGCGGCGCGAGCGGCCCTGGCAGCGGCGGGCAGTGCCTCGACACAGTCGGCTGCTTCGCGGCGGGCTACGTCGCGAGCGTCACGTCCACGCCTACCGATTGCTCCATCGCGAAGCCCGCCGGCGGCGCGGGGGTCAACGTGGCCATGGCGTCCGGGCTCGGTAGCGCGGGCATCTGCGGCACGCAGGCGTGTCTAGTCCCGCTCGACGACGCGCCGGTCGAGGGTTGGACCGACGAGGGCAACGGGCGTCTCGCGCTGCCGCACGCCGTGTGCGATCGCATTGCGAGCAACACGATCGACTCGGTCGTCGTGACGACGGCGTGCGCGACCAAGACCCCCGCGACGCCCACGTGCGGCCCGTGGAGCGCGGTGCAGGGCGAGCCCGGGACGTTCGAGGGGGGCGCGCCGGACGGAGCGGCCACGCCGATCGCGGACGGCGGCGCCGACGCGACGCTCGGCGCGGGCGACGGTGGAATCGAGGACGCTTCCGCCGGGTCCGACGGGGCGACGTCCGATTGCGTCGCGCTCGTCGCCGCGATCCAGAGCGCCGCCATCACGCCGCCCGCGGGCTGGATCAACCTCGACCTGTCGAACGGCGCTGGCTTCAATGGCACGTTCGCCGACGCCGGCGTGCCCATCGACGGCACGGGCTTCGTCGCGTGCGCGAGCTATGTGGAGCCGCAGGCGATCTCCGCCGGGTCCGCGCCGCAGAACGGCGGCTCGCGCGCGGTCGTTCTCGGTGGCGCTACCGGTACGGTCACGGGCCCCGTGGTCGTCAGCTACAACGTGCAGTCGCGGCTCATTGACCTCGTCGTCGTGAACCGGGGGGCCGCCTCCACGCTCTCCTTCCACAGTCGCGCGGGCGGCCACTACCTGGGGACGGGCGGGACGCCGTACCAGTACGTGATCGGCCTCGGCGCGAACACCGATGGCGGCCTGGGTTACGTGACCCGCAATGGCGTCGACTTCCCGCTCGCCTTCGACGACGCCGGGGCGCCCACGTGGGCCAACGAGATCTACGACGGCCTCATGGCGACGTTCGACCCCTCGGTCACCGACACGACGCCCGACGGCGGCGCGTTCGACTGCACGACGACGCCGCTCGTCCCGTTCGACGGGGGCGTGAACAAGCGCGCCCCCGCGTGCCTCGACCAGCTCGCCCCGACCGGCAGTGGGCCCCAGTACCTCGGCGTGCGACCTCTCGGCCTCTACCTGGGTTTCGACGCCCAGACGAACCACGTCAACCAGATCTACCAATTCTGGAACGGCGCCACGCCGTCGTGCGGCAGCACCCCGCAGGCGGCCATCGAGGCGATGGACTACTCGTCGATCCAGGCGGCCGGAAACTTCAACGCCGTCCTCGGACCGACCTGGTTCGGAACGTCCATCGGCAACGTCTCGCCCGCCGAGGTCTTCTCGAGTGCTCAGGGCCTTCTCGAAGGCGAAGCGACCCAGCTGCTCTGCAACGGGACCACCGCGATCGCGCCGGACCCGGGCTACGACGCGATCCAGTGGGGCTCGCAAGGAGAGGTGCTCCTCGAGTACGAGCCGACCGGCCTGTCCTACAGGCTCTTCGCCAAGGCGGGCTATAAGGGGCTCGTGGGCGGTCCGCCCGGTCCGCCGATCGTCTCGGTACTCACCGACGGCGGCACCGGCAACACGTACGCGATCACGCCAGGGACGCTCACCGTGAACGGCGCGCCGATCAGCCTGAACTGGGCGGGCGGAGTCGCCGCGCTGACCCCGCAGATCACGGACATCTCGAACGCGTGGGTCGCGAACTGGTGCGGCGCGACGGCGCCGGACACCAACTGCGTGACGCAAGGCGATTGCGCAATCGTCCCGACCGACGCGCAGGGCAACTCGCACTTCACGCTCCTCACGTCCGCGACCGTCACCAGCCAATGCGGCGTCGCGATGCCGCCGCTCACCGTCACCTTCCCGCAGGGGTCGAGCGTGCCGAGCTCGATCTCGACGGAGAACCTCGCCGCGGGCGACGGCGGGTAAAGCCCGGCGTCCCGCCTCATCCGAAAACGCGAACGAGCCTCGCTCTGCGGGGTCGTGCCGGTGATGGGTCGGATGCCGGCGAGGCGTTCGCGGCGTCGGACGCGCGCTTACGGGTTCTTGAGCGGCGTCGGGATGACGCACCCAAGAGCGGCAGCACTCCGCGCGCCATCACGACCGCTTCAACCGAAACATTCGCGTTCGCGGTCAACACACCGTAGACGCGAGCCCACGCGCTGGGCGGCAAGGTGACGCCACGGTGGTGCAGCACAACGCGCACCGCGGCGCCTTGTTCTCCACCTGCTGCAGCCGCGCCCCCGCGAGCAAGTCCTCCAACGCGTCCCGCGGGAACCTCTTCGCCTCCTCGTGAAGCGCGCGCTCGTCCGAGTCGATTCCGCCGTGGTACCGAGAGCGATGTAGACTCCAGCAACGACGATTGCGACCGCGGCGAAGATCGCTATCGGCTCGCCGCTGATACTGCACTCGCAACCGAGACGGACACGGCACATTCGGAGCATCCACCGCGACATTTGGGCGGGTACGCGGTGCTGAGTGCGGGCGACGACGCCGAGCTTTCGAATCATCCCGACCGGAGACGGGCGGGGTGACGGGTTGACGATGAGCCATCGCGTCCGTGCATGCCGGTATCGGCTACCATCACCTTTGGTGAACCGATCCCCGCTCCAAAGCGCCGAGCTCGTGTGGGCCATCTGTGCGCTCGCCGAGCAGCGCGCGATCCCCGTCGACGTGCTGCTGCGCGAGGCGGGCATCCCGGCCTCCCTTCGCACGGACACCGACGCCCGGATCTCGCTCGAGAAGAAGATGGCGCTCGTCCGCGCGCTGCTCGCGCGCAGCGGCGACCCGAGTGTCGGGGTGGACGTCGGCGGCATGTACGATCCCCTGGCGTTCCACGTCGTCTCGGTCGTCTCGGCGCTCCTCCCCACGGCGCGCGACGCGATGCGCCTGTTCGCCGAGAACGCCCACATGCTCGACGCGACCTTCGCGATTAGCTACTTCGAGACGCCGGAAGAGGCGCGCATCGTCTTCACCGATGACGAGCTCGACCTAGGCGAGCTCCGTCGCTTCTACATGGACGTTCACCTGGCGGTGGTCGTCTGCTTCTGGCGCTCGCTGCGGAGCGATGGGCGAAGTGGACCCGTCAAAGAGATCTGGTCGCGGGTCGACTTCGACTACGCGCGACCGGCGGAAGCGTCCAAGTACGAGGCGTTCTTCCGGTGCCCCGTCCGCTTCGGCGTCGACGTGAGCGGGGTGGCGGTCGACCCGAGCGATGATCTCCCGCGCAACGTGCCCGGCTCGCACCACAGCGACCGCGCGAAGAAGCGGCTGCGTCAGCTGGCGGGCGACGTGGCCGTCGACGCCGACATGATCGCCGTCGTCCGCCGCATCGTGGCCGTACAGGTGGGTGTTCACCATACGCTGCCGCGCGCGGACGAGATTGCCGCGCGTCTGCAGATCTCCGATCGGACGCTGCGCGATCAGCTCGCGAAACGCGACACGAGCTTCCGCGAGATCCTCGAACGAGCCGTCGCGCAGCGCGCCAAGTTCCATCTGCGCGAGGGCGCCGATTCCATCGGCAAGATCGCCGTGCGCGTCGGTTACGCGGACGCTTCGGGCTTCGTGCGCGCCTTCCGTCGCGCGACCGGCATGACGCCGAACGAGTACCGCGAGTCCGTCGAAGCGAGGCCATCTCTCCCTCCCGACCGCTGAGTGCCGTTTCTGCCAACGGCGTTTCCGCAGCACACAATGCGCCGCGTCGTGCGGTGGTGCACTATCGAACGGTAGGTTCTCTTTCGTTCGTGCGCGGCCAACCCGGCGCGCGCCTCGACGTAGGAGGCCATCGTACGTACCGCGACCTGCGCCTTCGCAGGACGACGGCGGTGCCAGCGTGTGCTCGCAACCCGAACCCCCGTACCGGAGGGAACCATGTTGATCGCCCGCCTCGTCTCCGCGTGCAGTGTGCTTTCCGTCGCCTTCGTCGTCGGCTGTTCGTCGAGCCCCAACTCGACGTCTCCATCGACGTCTACCTCATCGCAAGAAGCTGATTCCGGCACCTCGACGAACGACGCAGGGCCCCCCGTCATCGAGGCCTCGCCGGGGACGTCGGTCGAACACGGAACGATGGTCGACTACGAGACGCTCAAGCCGGTGCAGGGGCTCACCGTGACCGACAATGGCCAGTCGACAACGACCGACGCGAACGGCCAGTGGTCTCTGCAGGTGCCCACGGGGGCCTCGCTGCAGCCGACGGTGACGAGCAGCACGTACTCGAAACTGCTGTTCCCCGACTCGACGGCGGTCGCCGCCGACGTCGACTTCTCCACGGTCGTCATCCCCGACTCGAACACGTACAGCCTCGAAGAGGCGCTGCTGAAAATGGATACGACGAAGGCGCTCGTCCAGGTCGTCGTGGTCACCGAGCCTTCGTGCGCGTCCGCGGTCGGCGGCACGCTCTCGGTCACGTCGCCCAGCGGGACCTCGCTCGAATACTTCGACGCCCAGTCCGCGTCACCGAGCACCGCGGTCACCTCTTTCCAGTCCGTCCAGCCGGCGAGGCCAGTGGTGGTCATCTACAACATCGATCCTACAGCGACCCTCTCGCTTCAGGTGACGCACCCCACGTGCAAGCAGGTCCCCTTCCCGGTGACCTACAGCGGTCGCACGTACCAAGGGAGCGTCCCTCTGCAGGCCGCCGAGCCCGGCGGCGTGAACGCCGCGATCGTTCTCTTTCTGGAGTGATGAGCCATGCGCAGATCCGATGCAAACGCGGCACGAATGGGCGAAGGCGCGAGTGTCATCGAGCCGCAGACACACGTCCCCTCGTGGGCGGGTGGCCCCACGACCCGGAGGGGCGCTTCCCCGCCAAGGAGTCAGCCGGTGGAGCGCGTGTCTCGCATCCAGCACGTGAGGAGCACGATGCTGTTGTCCTCGCGGAACGCTCTCACCCTCGGTGGGGCGTTCGAGCGCTACGAGGCGAACCTCTCGGAGGCAACGCGGGCCATGCTCAGCGAGGTGGTCGCCGGCGTGTGGCTCCCGATCGAGCTGGCCCTCGACCACTATGCCGCTTGCGACGCTCTCCAGATCTCGCACGCGACGCAGCACTCCCTCGGTCGGGCCAACGCCGACTCGATCCGCGGGACGCTCATGGGGACCGTGGCTCGGATCGCGCGGACTGCAGGCAGCACGCCCGTCACGATTCTCGAGCAGATGCCGCGCTTCTGGGCCCGCATCTTCGACGGCGGCTCGGTCACGAGCGTCGTCCGTGGCCCGAAGGAGGCCGACATCATCGTGATCGCGGACCCGGTCATGCGGTCGGAGTACTTCCGTCACGGGCTCCTCGGCTTCGCCGAGATGATGCTCGGGCTCCTGACGACGCGCATCTATGTGCGGATCCACGCGTTCGACGCCCGCGAGGCAAAGGTGGTGTACCGGGCGCAATGGGTTTGAGGCACGATCGCCGCACGTGGCCGGGAGGCGCCGAGCTGCGTATCACCACGAGCGCAACCACCAAGGCCTCGACATGTGTCATCAGTCACCAGTCCGGGCTACGCATTCATCTCTATTTCCGTTCAGGGCGCAGTACTTCGAGCGTTGCGGTAGCGGGGGAAGATGAAGTCGAGGCCTCTCTCGGTCGCGATACCTTCGCGATCGATCTGAACGCTTGCTGATATCAGCGAGGCCGTGCCCGCGTTGCGGATCGCGCTGGCCCAGTGGCGAGTCTCCTTACCCCCGGCGAGCAACTCGCGCTCCGACCGCCAGAAGCGCACGTCGATCACAAAGGCGGGGGCCGGCTGCGGCACTCGCGCAGGCGGCGTGGGGCGCGCGCAGGACCAAGGCGTCGCACCCGATAGTCGCGTGGTCGCTCGAGGTGGAGAAGCGACGGGCTACGAAGGTCGCGATCATCGCGCTGGCGCGCAAGATCGCCGGAATACTGTTTGCGCTCTGGCGTGATGGGACCTTCCACGCCCCGCGTCACCGGGCGCCAAAGACTGCCTAGAAGACAAGACTGTCGGCTGCCGACGGCGACCCGCGGACCGCTTCGTCGACGAACCGGGCTCGGTGCGCGTGCGCGACGGGTACACACACCCGAGCTCGATCTCCGAAGCCCCGTCCCGCGAAGGTCACGCCGTGTGCTCCGCCCGCACCTCGGTAAGCACGCGCACCGCCTCCGCCGCGGTCGGTCGCTCCTCGGGCTCGAACGCGAGGCACCGCTCGACGAGCCTCGACACCGCCAGCGGCACGCCGGTCACCACCGAGCCGATGAACGGCGGCACCGGCACCGTGTGACCGCGGAGCTGCGCGAGCGCGGGGGACTCGCTGAAGGGCGGAGCGCCGCTCAGAATCTCGTAAGCGATTACCCCGAAGCTGAAGAGATCCACCGAAGGGGTCGCGTTCTTCGCCCCGCCGATGGTCTCTGGGGCCATGTAGAGCGGCGTCCCCAGGAGCACTCCCGTCTGCGTAAGCTCGAGCGGCATCGCAGTCGGCGCAGAGTCAGCGCGGGTCTGCCAGTCGTTCGAGGAGCCGCACCGCACCGAGAGGGTCCGCTGCTCCTCGTCCCCCTCGACCCCGGCGACCCCCGCGATCCCGAAGTCGGCGATCTTCACCGCGAGCTCGCCGTCCGCGCGCGTTACGAGGAGCACGTTCGCCGGCTTCAGGTCGCGGTGGACGATACCCCGCTCGTGTACGGACGCGAGCCCCGCAGCGATCTGCGCGAGGACGTCGATCGCCCAGCCGATCCGCCCGAAGTCCCCCTTGTGGTCGCGTAGCGTCTTCCCGGCGACGTACTCCATGACGATGTAGAGAAACCCGCTCGCTGCCACATCGACGTCGACGATCGAGATCACGTTGTCGTGCTTCACCTCGGCGACGAGGTGCGCCTCGCGTGCGAGGCGCGCAACGAGGTTGCGATCGTTGCCCGCGGAGACGACCTTCATCGCGAGCTCGACCCCGTCGGCGCGCCGCTTCACGAGGTAGACCGATCCCCCCGCCCCGGCGCCGATGGGGCGCACGACCTCGTAGCGATCGTCGATGACGTCTCCCGGCCCGAGCGTCGCTTCGTTCGGTGATCCCGAGAGGCGCGAGATGGCCGACGCCAGCTCCCGCGAGCGCGCGCCCACCTGGCGACGGAGCTCGTCGTTCAGCTGCTCCACCTCGCGCTTCTGCGCCTCGAGCTCCCGGATTCGCTCCTGCCGCTCCTGCGCGAGCTCGTCCGCCTCACGGAGCGCGTTCGTGTGCGCGCGACTGATCGTGGCCGTCTGGAGGAGTGCGATCAGGCTGATCCCCATGCACGCCGTCGACGTCCCAGCGAGGAGCTCTCCGAGCCCACCCCAGGCGCCGAAGTCCGGGATGGCGAGGAAGGCGAGGACCGCCCAGCCGCCGAGCACCGTCCAGAGCGTCGGGGGCCGCGGCCGCCGCCGCGCGAGACGCACCAGAAGGACGACCTGCGAGAGGATGGCGGGTCCCGCGAAGACGATCGTGGCAGGGCCTCCGACCTGCGTGGACCGGAAGTAGCCGACGCTGCCGATGAGGACGGCCACGGCGAGCGCGCCGAACGCGAGCCAAAGCCGCGAAGGACGTGGCTCCCCGAAGTGGGCCGCGGTGAACGGGATCTCGGCGCCCGTCGCGACGACGACCCCCGTGCCCAGGATGACGGTCTCCCACGGCCCGACCATCGGGGCGATGAGGCCGTTCGCGAAGAGCGGGTAGGCGAGCCCGGTGAGGCCCGTGAGGGCGAACCACCCGTACGCCGTCCGGCGCCGGTCGGTCAGGTAGACGATGAGGTAGAGATAACCGGCGAACGCGACGCAGAGCGAGATGTCGGCGCTGATCTCGTTGAAGCCTCGCTGGAGCACGAAGGCGCGCCCGCCGTCGGGCGCCGTGGTGAGCCGGGGGACCGTGTCGAGCCAGGCGCTCCGCGTCCAGGTGTGCTCGACGTCGAGCTCGAGCCGCAGGACGCCGCTCGCCGTCGCCGCGGCGGGGATGCGCCAGGCGTGGGGCCCGCGGGCGCGGTAGCCGACGTTCTCCCCTTCCTGGATCGAGGTCGCCGGACGATCTCCGGCGAGGAGCGTGCACCGACCGAAGAACTTCGGGATGACGAGCACGAGGTCGTGCCCCTGCAGCGAGGGGGCGAGGGGGACCTCGCTCCGGAGGACGTAAGCCGAGCGCTCGCGCGGGAGCCGCGCCTCGAGATGCACCGGGAGGGTGACCGGTGCTCCGCTCTCCGTCGGTCCCGTGAACGTCCAGTCGCGGACGTTCTGCGCGGACTCGTCGCCACACCCCGTGAGCAGCGCCGCGGCGAGCAGAACGATGATCCTGAAGAGTCCCCGCACGGCCTCATTGTGGAGGAGCCGCCGTCTGCGCGGAACGGATTCCACGAGCTCACGAAACGCGACACCTCCATCGTCTCCTGATCGACGATTCGGGCGCCTCGCCCACTTCTACGCTCGTCGTCCGCGCGCGACTCGCGTGAGCGCCCTCCGCAGATCAGTTCAGTGCAGCCACCCTTCACTGACCGATCGGTCCGTTCTTGGTTGACGCCGACGCTCTCGCGCGGCACGAATGGGTCGCCGCGGGTTCTTGAGCCGTAGTTCGGTCGCGCTCGAGGGACGCAATGACGGCGCGGTCGCGACGTGAGGAGACTCCCGTGCACGATCGCAGGCCGAGCCACGGGTCCATCCATGGGGTGGCGGAACGGAGCGAACGGACATGCGCGAGATGGAAGCTGTGGTCCCCGTCTTGGTTGCCTGCAGCTTGGTGGCGTGCAACAGCGCGTCCGCGGATGCCTCGTCACCGGATGGCGCCGCGGCCGATGCCGACGCCGCGGTCTACGCCGACGTGCCGGAGCCGACGCTCGCCACTGACGTGACGCCCGTGACTTCGGTAGACCAGGCGGAGCCCGGAGTAGTCATTCCCCCGTTCACACGTTGCGAGCTTGCCCCCGACGCGGGCACGGCGGACGGGAGCATCTGCACCAACATCGCCGTCGCGGGCGCGACGGCCGATGGCCTCTACTACCCCGACTACGGCGACTGTGCGGTCGTGAGAACGCAGCGCCCGTACGGCGCGCAGGCACCGGCCGGCGCTTCGGACGCGGGAGACCCGCGCCTCGGCGACCCGACGTTCGTGAGCGAGCTTGCATGGGTCACCAGCCAGGTCCAGGCGAACGCGTGCACCTGCTGCCACGACTCCAAGGTGGCGCCACAGGGGGCCGCCGAGTGGGACATCAGCGCGCCGCTCATCTGGACGGACACGGCATCGAACGCCGCCATCGCGCTCTTCTCGGGGTATGCCGATTCCACGATTCTCGGGCACTACCTGCCGAGCGAGGACAACGGATTCGAGCGCACGACGACCGGTCTTCCGAGCACCGATGCCACGAGGATGCAGGCATTCTGGAACGCCGAGCTCGCGCGTCGCGGGATGACGGAGGCGCAAGCTGCGGCCGTTCCGCCGTTCGGCGGCCCGCTCATCACCGAGTACACCGCGACACCGAAAGCATGCGTTCAGGGGATAGGGGTCGACGCGAGCGGGACGATCACCTGGGGTGGCGTGGGCGCGCGGTACATCTACCTGCTCGATCGGTCCGCCGCCAATCCTTTGCTCCCGCCCGACGAAGATCTCCCGCCAGGGATCGTCTGGCGCCTCGACGTTCTCGCGAGCGCGGACGCGCTCGACAGCGGGATCAGCTACGGGGTCACTCCGCCCGGAACCTTCCAGCACGTCCCCGCCACGGGCCGCGCGCTCGCTCTAAAGCACGGCACGACCTACCATCTGTTCATTCTGCAGGACATCGGCATCGTGTCCGAGAATTGCCTCTTCACGTTCTAGAGACCTCGATGCGCTGCGCAGCAGCGGTAGGCGTGCTCGATGAGGGCGCGCACCGTGAACCGTCTACAGCCCGGCGTCGGCCTCGGCGAGCTTGAGGGTCACCGTCCCGAGGTTTACAGGTCCGTTCGAGAACGTGAAGCTCGTCGACGAAGCCCCCTCATAGTCAGTCCCGTTCACGGGAATCACCCCTTCGCCCCCCCCAGGCATGTAGAGGACGACGAGCACATAATAGGTACCGCTGATACCGAGGTAGTTCCCCGTGACCGTGATGGGCTGTCCCGGCGTGACCGTGGGATTCTTGACGGAGTAGATCGACGTGGGGATCGTCGCGACGGGGATGCTCGGAACGAGAGCCACGGCGAGGTTCGTCGGCGCGCCCGTGACGCTGCTCGGGATGTTGATGGTGATCGTCGCGCTATCGCTGGTCGGGGCTCCCGCGTCAAAAGCGCCCTTCCCGCCACCTCCGGCATCCGTCGCGTTCGACGAGCTGCTGCCGGCGTCGGAGCCCGCGTTCTGATTTCCACCGCTGTCATTCGACTCGGCAGCGTTGCCTGCGTCCGTACTGCCGCCCGCGTCCTCGGACGCTCCCGAGCTCGAATCGGTGGAGCTACTGCACGCGCCAATGGCGCCGATGAGCGTGAATGTCGTGAGCGCGCGCGAGAACATCATGGTGTCATCCCTTCGCAGGGATCCCGATTACTAGCGCGCTCTCCTAAGCGTCAACCCAAAACAGACCGATCGGTCGAACCCACCAATACCGGGCACGTTTCCACTGGGGCTGTGCCATGACTGCAAACACTGCGGTCCGTGGCCAGCGGCGCCAGGACGCCCACCTCACGGAGGTCAACAGTAGCGGGGAGCGGGTCACCGACGACAAACGGCCCCATTTCCGAGTCGCGGAGAACCGCGGCAAAGTCGCAAAGGACATCCAGTCAGCGCCTCCGTCTCGAGAACGCAGTGATCGCTTGTGTGCGCCGCGACGTGCCCGCGCGTACTGCTCGCACGGTGGGCGCGCGCCGCCGGGCACGATTCTGTGGATCCGCCAGCGCTCGATCATCGCGCTGGCAGTCTTGGTCTGGAGCGGGAGGCGCTCACGTCGCTCGCCGGGAGCCTACCGCAGCTCGCGCTCGCGCGGCTCGGCGTGGGCGTGAGCGAGGCCAGCGGCAACCCTCCCGCACAGGAAGTTCCCTCTCCGCCCATCGCGCGTCACCGCCTTCTCTTTCACCGAAATGAGTCCCCATCACCCGTTTGGACGACTGGTCGGCGCTCGGCGCACACGCCACAGTCCCCCTCGATGTCGCGTCGCACGAAGCGACCGCCAGCAAGACGCACTCGAGGAGATATCTGGAAAATGAAACAGACCATGCGCTTTGGGTTTTGTATGGCGGCGGCGCTCGTCGGCGCCACGCTCGCCGGATGCGGCGCGGCCGATGGTGGCGAGGATTCCGTTGGGGGACAGGCGGAGGCGAAGCCTGCGAGCACGTCGCCCGCGAAGACTTCCGTCGCGGAACAGATCATCGCCGCCGGCGCGAAGCCCGACCACGATCTCAACCTGATTACTCGGAAGTTTCTGAACAACGACACGGAAGCCGTGGAGTTCTACGAACCGGCACCGGGTCATATCCTCGTTTCTGCGACCGGCAGCCCGACGGGGGCCAGCATGGTGCGTCCCGAGATGCTTCGAGGAAAGACGGCCAGCGAAGTGTGGGCTGCCGTCGCCCCCAAGGAGCCGATGCCGCAAGCCCTCGTTGACGCCGTCACGCGCGCAGGCGCGCCGGTCTCCAAGAGCGTCGCTCGCAACCCGTCGGCGGCCAGCGAACAGCCGCCCCCCGGCCAATCGGTCGTCGGCGCGCCGAACCCGAAGCCGGACACCATCGTGCGGCCCGAGGACACTGGCTACTGCGCCAGCCAGTTCTGGAGCAACTTTGGCAACTCAGGCCATGGGTCCATCGTCTCCGAGACCTACAACTATGGATACAATTATCAGACGTGGAGCAATATCACCGATCAGACCCAGTTTGCGGTATGCCCGCACGGGAACGTGTCCGGCACCGGCGGCCAGTTGACGGTCGTCTTCCCGACCGGAACCGACGTCTGGGCCGTCGGCGCGAACTACTACCGGTTGTCGCCGATCGAGACTGCCGGCGAAAACTGCGGCTGGAATGTCTCGTGCTGGGCGCAAGGGTATCCGGGGGGGAACCAGTGCACCCCGAGCCCGTTCAACGCCAAGGGCACCTACGACTCCGCCTGCTACCTCAGCAAGGGGACGTCCTGCGGCGACAACTATGATTGGTACACGTGGGCCGACTCCCAGGGCCCTTACTGCGAGGAGTGATCCGACCTAAACCAGGGTCACAGCTCTCATCCACCTGAAGGCGCAGCCCGCTCCGCCCGCTCTCGCCCGCCATCCGTCGATGGACGGCGGGCGGATGGGCGGAGCGCTTTCCGGAGAGCCAGTGACCATGGCCATCGCGAACAACCCCCGCCGCCTCTTCCAACGGAGACGGCGGGGCTTCTGCACGTGAGCTGCTCCGGCTTCGCCGCCTCTCTCGCTCCGCGCCGAGCGCGCGCCGACCGATCCACGACAGCGCCCGGACGAGCGAGTCGTGCGTGGAAGAGGGGCGCGTGCGGCATAGGGGCGCTCGCCGAAACGGAGCCCTTTCGACATGGGCTTAGGCCGTACAGCGGCGGACGGCGAGCTCCGGGTGTCTACCCGATCGGGGCGTGAGCACCGCAGTGCTTCCACTCGCCGCCATGGGTCGAGGTCTTCGTCAGCGCGGCGGCGCACTTCTGCGAGCAGGCGAGGTTGTCCGTGCAGGCCAGGCTTTGGTTTCCCTCCTTGTAGAACCAGTCGGGCAGCCCGCGTATGGCCCCACCGGGGGAGGCGAAGCGTTTGCTGATGAACAGATCGGCGTCGATCGTGCAGCGGGCTTTCGCTCCGCAGTTATGGCAGGTGGCTTCGGCGTCGATCTGGATGGGCATGGATCGATGCTAGCCATCGATGTCGGCGAGATGCCAGCGGTCCCCCCGCCGCCGGCGGCAAGTCGCTCGGCAGCCGCAGCAATCCACACCGAGCCGATTCCAGGCAAGGCCAGGCGCCACTGCCGGAGCAATTCCTCAGCGCGCGCGCTCGCCCGTCGCTTTGCCGTTCTCGTCGTAGGTAATCTCGACCCCGATCCTTCCGCGCTTGTCGCGCGTCGGCTTGTCGGCAGCGTCGAAGAACGTCGTGTCTCTCAGCACGCTCCGCTCGTCGAAGTGACTCCGGCGGCGCGCGACTCCCTCCTTGTCGGCGCGTAGAGCCCCCTCGGGCCCGTAGGTCGCCACGTCCACGGCGTTGCCGCGCCCGTCGTAGATCGTGCGGCGAATGGCCCACCCCTCGCGGTTGACCGTGGGCGCCCCTTTGTCATCTATGCACGACTCCTCGAGCTTGCGGCCGACGAGGTCGTATTTCGTCCGATGCGCCGCGCAGCCGTCGCCGAGCGCGTGCGGTCCCCCGGCGCCGTCCAAGAATTGCTCTTCGAGGGGGCGGCCCGCTTCGTCGAACTTCGTGCGGACGACGATCTTCCCGTCCCTTGACGCCACCGCAGCGTTCGCGCCGTCGAGGTAGGCGACCTCGGTCGCGCGGCCGTAGGCGTCGCGCTGGTAGCGGACCTTCTCGGCTCCGTCGGGGCCACTGGCCGGCACGCCGTCAGCGTCGAAGTAGTCGACTTCGGTCAGGCGCTGCCTTGCGTCGTAGCGATCACGAACCGAGGCGTACGTCCGCCCTTTGGGCGCGACGGGGTGGTGACTGCCGTCGAAGAATGTCTCTTCGGTGAGAAGGCCGAGATCGTCGTAGCGAAGCTGACGTGACGACCATCCCTGCGCGCCGGTCGCCGGCTCTCCCGCGACGCCGAACAACGACTCTCCGACCAGTTCGTCGCGTTCATTGTAGGTGCTCTTCTTGGTGGCGTACCCGTCGAGCATGACGATCGGCTTTCCATCGAGCCCGAGCGCGGTCTCTTCGATGAGATTGCTCCGGTCGTCGTAGGTCAGCGTGGTCGAGGCGGCGCCGGCCTTCGTGAGAACGAGGTGGCTCTCGCTGTCGAAGTGATCGCGGCGAACGACGAGACCGGTCTCGTCGTAGGTGCTCCGCTGAATGGCCCACCCTTCGGTGCCCGCCTGCAGCGCGCCGTCCGCGCCGAAGAGCGAGATCTCGACCGGCTTTCGATGAGCATCGTACGTCGTCTTCTTCCTCGCGTAGCCGCCGGGGGCGAGCTTCGGCTCGTCGCGCATGCCGAAGTACGACTCCTCGGTGACGTCGTCGTTGCGATCGCGGACATAGCGCACCGCTGCATATCCGTCCTTCAGACTCGCGCGGGCCCCGTGGCCATCGAGATACTCTTCTTCGATGACGAGGCCGCGCTCGTCGTTCTTCATGCGCCTTGTCGCGTACTCCCCATGCAGCATCGCTGGCGCTCCGTCGGCGTCGAAGTAAGAGACCTCGACGAGGTCGTCGTTGTCGTCGTACTTGCTCCGTTCGATGCTGATCCCGCGGTCGTCGACGCACGGGCGCCCATCGGCCCCGAAGCGGGCGACCTCGACGAGGTTGCGGAGGCGGTCGTACTTGTTCCGCGTCACGGCGTAGCCATGCACATTGGCCACGGGGCGGTCCTCCGCATCGAAGGACGCCTCCGCTATGACCAGTCCGCGCTCGTCGTAGGTCGTTCGCCAGATGGTGCCGCCGTCATGGCGCGCGGCGAGGTGGCCGACCTCGTCGTAGTAGCGCGCTTCGACCGGGCGCCCGTGGTCGTCGAAGACCTGCTCGCGTCGCGCGAAGCCGTCGCCGTTCTGCGTGAGCGCGCCGGTAGCGTCGAGCTCCTGGACCTCGACGAGCTCGTCGCGATCGTTCCAGACTTCGCGCTCGGCCGCCTCGAACGAGCTGCCGACGAACGGATTGCGCGTGGGGACCAAGTTCAGCGTGAAGTCGAGGTGCTCGGTGAAGATCCGGCGCCCGCGTGCATCGTAGGTCCGGCGGATCGTGGACCAGGCGTCGCCGCGCAGCGGTTGCGGATGCCCGTTCCCGTCGAGCCAGTTAACCTCCCGCACGCGCCGCTGAGGATCCCACTGCCAGCGTTGCCCGCCCGCACCGTTGTAGCGGTGCAGGACGTGCTGCTCGCGGCTGCCGAAGAAGGTGTACTCACCGTTTCCTTCGTAGGTCGTGTCGCCCTCGTAGTGCTCGTGAAAGACCCCCGCATAGTCGGCCATGGGGTACCCCGCCAGATCGAGGAACCGTGCATCGCGCGTCGCCACGGGGGCATCGCGGTAGATGCGGCTCTCGCCGGCCCCGAAGAGCGGAGACACACCCGGCGCGCCATCTGCCGCCAGGGACGTCAAGCGCGTACAGCGGTCGCCGCTCCATGAGGAGTAGGCCACCCCGTAGCCGACCTTCCGTGCCAGGCGCGGGCGCCCCGTCGGACCGACGTACGTCTCGCGGATGACCATGCCGCGCCCGTCGTATTCTCGCCGCACTCCCGTGATTCGCGACGAGAGCGTGTGCCGGGGAGTCACGCCGTCGGCGTCGACGAAGTCGATGCGCCTGCCGCCTCCAGACCATTTCTGCCATTCAGTGATGTTCCCGCGGGGGTCGCGGGACACGACTTCCAGGACCGAGCCATCCCTCGCGTACGAAACGTCCGTCTTCGCGTCCTCGGGCATGACGCGCGTCCCGGCGAACGTGATCTGTTCGAGTGTCCGGACCCGACCGCCCCCCTCGGTCGCGCGTATCGAGTGTAGGCGCGTGCTGCCCGCGGCCGTCGTAACGGCAAGCTTGCACGTGGGCCGTGTGGAGTCGAACAGACCGAGGTCCGTCTCACCGAGCTCGGCGCAGAGGGTCACACGCTCTGCCCTCGTGGCGAGGATGGCGGCGACTCCTCCTACGGCGGCGAGGCACGCGCCCGCGAACGCGATCGGCCGCCATCGGGGCGCCTTTCCCACTCGTGCAGCCCCCGGCAGTGGCTGCGTCGCGAGTGCTGACTGGGGCGGGAGCGCAGCCGACTCCGTCCGCATAGGGGCGGCCATCGCGGGAGCGGAGGCCGCTCGTGGAGAGGATTGCGTCGTCGAGGCATCCAGCGGGAGGCCATGATCCGTCGGTGCGAACGCGATTCCGCGCGAGTCGGCGGGTGCGCGGCGCGACGAGGGAGCGCCGCTGGTGCGGCCGGCGCCCAAGGCCGCAATTAGCTCAGCCATGGTCGCGAACCTGTCCGCGCGATCCTTCGCGAGGGCGCGTGCGACGGCATCGCTCAAGCGCGGATCGACGTCTGGCGTCACGGTGCAGAGGGGAGCAGGGGTCATCGCGAGGACCGCAGCAACGATCTCGGCCCCATTCTCCGATGAGCCCCATGGGAGCTGTCCGGCGATGAGCTCCCACGCCATGACGCCCCACGCGAACTGATCGGTGCCGCCGTCGAGCCGGTCGCCTCGCAACTGCTCGGGCGACATGTAGCGAGGAGTCCCCAGCGTCTGCCCCTCCGACGTCAGCGACACGACGTTCGCGTGGGTGGGTGCGCCCCCCGCGATCGAGGCACCGTGCGCCTGTCGAGCGATCCCGAAGTCGAGGATCTTCACGACTCCGTCCTCCGTGATCATCACGTTGTCCGGCTTGATGTCGCGATGAATGAGCCCGGCGCGGTGCGCAGCGTCGAGCCCGCGCGCGACGTCCAGCAACCACAGGAACTTCTGCTCGCCCGGGATCGCCGGATCGCTCACGTACCTCCGTAGGGGGGCCCCGTTCACGAGCTCCATGGCGATGAAGGGGTTCCCGTTGGCCTCACCAACGTCATAAATGGCGACGACGTTCGGATGGTTGAATCTGGCCGCGAGACGCGCCTCGCGAACCATGCGGGCTGCGACGACTTCGCGCTCGGTATCCCACTCGCTCCGTGGGAGCATCACTTTCAACGCGACGCGGCGGCCCAGCCGGGGGTCCAGGGCGCGGTACACCCGACCCATCCCCCCCTCGCCGAGCACCGCCTCCACGACATAGCGGTCGATGAGCTGGCCGGTCTCCGGCATCGCGCGTCGAGCCTACCTCACGGGGGCCGCGTCCAGGAAACTCGCGGAAATGTGGCCACTTGCGCAGGAATGCGCGCCTCCGCGCCGTGCTTGGCGCGAGGTCGAGCGGTTGGTGCCGACCTCCCGGCGCTCAGCGCGGCACGTCAAAACCGGCGCACTGGCCGGGGGAGGCCAACGACCGTGTCACCCGTTCGTGCGACATGCCCGTACGACCTGCGGTGGTAGGAAGAGATCGCTGCTGACGAAGCGGGCGCACCCCGCAGAGGAGAGAACTGTGAAGACCTCGAAAAAAGTCGCCAAGAAGCCCCTGAAGCTACAGAAGGAAACCGTAAAAACGCTCGCGGTGAAGAGTGGCGTCCACGCGGGCGGTGGTTGCGTGGACTTCCCGAGCTGTAAGCCCATCATCGACCACATCTGAATCTCCGAGGGCGAGGCTTGCGCGTCGGCCCGAGCGGTCAAGCGCCGGCCGGCGCTTCCCGCTCGAACAGCGGCATCCGCGCGCTCGCCGCCGCGCGCATTTCGCACTGCATGAGCGCGGCGCCGAGAGCGCCGTTGTGGAGGCTTGCGCGAACCTTCCGCGGCGATCGCATGGTTCCGGCGCGCGCCGCGAGCTGCCGCGCGGCGGTCAACCAGGTGCGGTTCCCCTCGTGGCGATAGGCACACGCGAGCGCGTAAGCCATCCCGGGAGCGCCGCAGCACAGGCTCGCGTGCGTCCGCGCGTTCTTACGTACGAGCGCGTTGACGGTCCTCGCTGCCCCGTGCGCTAGCATCAGAAAGTCCGCGTCGCCCGTCACCGTGGAGGCCAGCGTCCAAAGGAAGACGTGCCCCGCCACTCCTTTGCACCAACCTGCCACCGACGTTCGATCATCGCTCACACCTGGGGCCCACACGGGCCAGCGAATCCGGTTCGCGTCGTCGATGATTCCTCGCTCGGCGAGCTCGACGAGCCGATCGAACGTCGTGCGGGGCAGTGGGCTTCCGCTGGACTCGGTCCAGCGAAGCGTCGCGTAGAGCAGCCCGGCCCAGCCGTGCGCGATACCGAGTGTCTGCGGAAATTTCGACACGGCGATGGGGGGCAGCCGGTCGATCTTGCGCCAGAGTCGCGTGCACTCCGCGTTGCCCATCGCGATGAGCGCCGCGTGATCGAAGGAGGCGCGCTTTCCTGCTGCGTCCAAGATCGCGGCTGCGCCGAGGAGGAGACCGGCTCTCCCGGTCGCGAGATCGTAGAGCCCATCGCGGACGCGGGCCGAACGAAGGAACGCACCCACTGCGGCGCGTGCGGAGACGTCGTCTCTACGCGCGAGCGCCACGAGCGCGTCGACGCAGTGGATGCCCGGGAGGCTATGGTAGAGCGCCGACGGCCCGACGTACTCGGCGCCCCTGCCGCGCGGAAACGCGTCCTCGCGCCCCACGTCCCTCCGCGCCCGATCGACCCACGCCGCAGCCAGCGTAAGTAGCTCCGCGTCCCCCTCCGCCCGTCCCAGTCGATAAAAGAAGTACGCCACACCCGCGGCCCCCGCAGCCAGCGTGCACGCTCGCTCACTCCGTAGCCCACGCGCCAGCTCGGGCGATGAAGCGCCAAAGTCGCGCATGCACTGAGCAAGGAGCGAAGTGGGCATCGTTCTCCGATCAACAGCGTATCGCATTGCGACGCGAGTCAGCCGTCGGCACGCTCGAGTCGAGATGTCTCTCGTGGAAGCGGCAGACACGATGGCAGTCAGGCAATCCAGATCGGTACATCGCGAGTGCCTCAAGAGCGCCCTGACCAGATCGTCCCCAGTCGCCTGCGAAGCGCCGTCGTCTGCCGCGACAATGCGAAGCGGACGACGTCGGCGCCGAGTGGGTGCGCCAAGACCCCGGCCAAAGCGCGCGGGCCGACACGCTCGGTCTCGCGCGCGAAGGCCGGGTCCGCGGAGCGAACCGAGTCGAGTGTCGCGAGCAGATCGCCCGACAGCAGGAACGCGGCACGAAGCTCGGTGCGGGCGACCGCCATCCCGAAGCCGTACACGCCATGGGCATCGAGCAGCGGCTCGGATTCGAGGCGACCGGCAAGGTCGCCGAGCGCCTTCTTCTGCCGGAACGCCAGCGGGCCGAGGACGCGCGCGACGCGCTTGGCCATCTCATCGATGCGCTCCTCGAGCCCGGGCTCCTCGAGAGCTCGGGCGTAATCGCGCACGGCTCGACGCGCCGCTGCGATGAGCAGCCCGTGAATGTCCGGCCCCGTGAGGTCGTCGATCCACGGAACGCCGAGCGCGATGCGCACCATCGGACGCGTGAGCGCGATGAGTTGCTCGGGCGCCGGGCGCGACGCGAGCGCCAAGGGGGCCACCACCCACGCGACCCCGTCGACCAGCGCGACGCGCGGGGTGGGAGCGGAGTCGCTCACGGCGAACGGGGGCGCCTCCATGCCCAGCACGGCCGCCACCGCCAGGTGCGTCGAGTGCAGCGGATCGTCCTCGGTCGCCGCACCTCGCCCGCGCGGCGTGACGCCTAGCGCGCCGAAATCGGTGCGCGTGATCTTCGTCTCGACTCCTTCGAGAGCGTGCGCCACGGCGAGCGCGATGCCAGCAATCTCGGGTGGGGCGACTGCGGACAGCAGCATCGTTCGATCGAGCGCCCCGGCGCGGCCATCCAGCGTTCCCGGCGCGAGTCGACGCGCGCGCAGCTCGACGTGCGCTCCGTCGTCGAGCCCTCCGCCGACGACGCACAGCTCGCGGGCGACCAACGATTCGTCGGACTGTCCGTCGCTGGCGAACGCGCGCTCGAGCGTAGCGAGCGCCGCGGCGGGATCGGGGAGCGAGAGGAGTGGGGAGGCGTCCGGGATCATCATCGACGCGATCGTCGAGATCGCCTCGGCCGCGCCGCCCGCCTCGACGAGGCCGCGTGCGAGCGTCGCGCGCGCGTCGTGCATCGTCGGTGAGAGGCCGAGCGCTCGGCGGAGATGCGCCACTCCATCCGCAGGACGTGACAGCGTCTCGATCTCGAGCCGTCCGAGGCGGACCAGCGTGGCCGGATCGGCGCGACCGAGCGCGTCCCCGCGCGCGACCGCGGCGGCGAGGATGCGCACTTGCTCGGCGGTATTCGATGCGTGCAGGTCGATCAGGCGTCCCAGGCGCGCGGCGTTGGGCGCCGACGCTGACGCTTCGACGAGCGCGCGCTCGGCGGCGGAAACGTCACCGGCGGCGAGCTGCGCGTCGGCGAGCTCGCCGAGAATCGTGGCCTTCGCCTCGACGCCGTGCACCGCACCAGCCAAACGGGCGAGGAGCGCGGTGACCTCTTCCGGGGGGGCGTGCGATCGTCGCACGGCGAGGAGCTCGCGAACGGCCCGCTCGCTCGTCGGGTCTGCATCGAGCGCTGCACGCAGAACCCGTTCGACGTCCGCTACGCGGTCCGACCGGCGGCGATAGAGCTCGGCAAGATCCAGGAGGGCGGAAAGTCGCGACTTCGGGTCGCGCGCGTACGTGACGAGAGACTCCAGCGCCGCCTCAGCGTCTGCCGTGGGCCCCTGCTCGAGCGCCACGTCCGCCAGCGCGCGCCAAGCCGGGGCATCCCCGGGCGCAGCGGCGACGACGACGCGAAGCGCGTCGATCGCGAGCACCCGATCTGGCGGAGCGAGCCGCGCGACGCGCGCGAGCTCCGTCCCGTGATGGACCTTTGCCTCGGTGCTCGTCGCGCGCTCGAGCGCGCGGCGCAGCACGGCGATCAGGCGATCGCGCTGGCTCTCTTCCATTCGCCCGCCCACGAGCAGCGCGCCGGCGAGGACGCAGTCGGGGTTCGCCTCGAGCGCCGCCTCGAGCCAATCGAAGGCACGCTCGAGGCGAGCGGCCGGCGCCCCCAGGTGTGCGTCGCGTGCGGCGAGCAGCCTGCCCGCCGCCTGCGTCAGGCGAACGGCGCGCTCCGCCGGGGCCGCCATGTCCGCCAGCGCCGCAGTGCCTGCAATGTACGCTTGGTCGTCGTTGAAGCGAGCTCCGAGCCGCGCCGCGCCATGCGCCGCGACGATCGAGCCAGGGTCTCCCGCCAGGGCGGCGGAGTACCACCCCAGTGCCTCGCGCAGCGAAGCGTCATCAGCGTCGCCAGAGTCGGGATCGAGCGCGAGGGCGAGCGTGAGCTGCGCGAGGATGCGCTCAGCCCTGTCCGAGGTGCGCGCCACTCGTTGTCTGAGCGAGTCGAGATGCGCACGCGCCCCCTCCTTCTCCTTGCGGCCGAGCGCGACGACGGCGCAGCGGACACGCGCGTCGAGCGCGGCGACGTCGTCCGGCGCGAGCGCGAGGATGGCGTCGAGCACCGGCGCCGGGTCGCTTGGAGGCAGCGTCCACTCCACGAGCTCAAGGAGGCCGAAAAGCGCGCCGAGGCGCGCCGGTGCCCCGCGCAACGCCTCGGCTTGCGCGGCGAGCGCGTTGGCAAGGCGAGGTGCCGAGCGCGCCCGCCTCGCTGCCGCTTCGCGGCTGCGCAGGGCGTGTGGCGCGCACGCGTCCGTCGCAAAGGCGCGGTCGCTGTCCTCCGCGTTCGCGGGCGCTGCGCCACGCGTGCGCCGCGCCTCGATCCGGGCTCGACGTTCGGCCAGCGCGGCATCGCCGGGATCGAGGGCAAGCGCGCTGCTCAGCAGGGCGTGCGCCGAGTCGTCGTCGCCCAGCACGAGCTCGTCGAGCTCGGCGGCGCGTGCCAGCGCCTCGGCCGAAGCCGCCGGCGACGCAGCCCTGCTCGCCAGCTCCAGCAGCCCTTCCTTCAGCAGTCGCGGGTCGGCTTGCGTCTCCAGCATGGAGACGATGTCGCGTCGCAGTTCCTCGTTGCGCGGCGCGAGAGCGAAGGCGTCGCGGAGTGCGCGGAGCGCCTCCACGGGATCGCGCAATCGCGTTCGCAAGAGCTCTGCCCGCGACACCAACAAGGCCACCTTCGCGTCGTCCCCGCTCGCGCTCTCCAAGCTCGCGACGATTCCGCGATCGACGAGCCCCCACCTCCCGGCACGCTCGTGGATCCGCTGCTCGATCCGTCGGGCCGAAGCGTGCCCCGGATCGCGCGCCAGCATCTTGCCGGTCACATCGAGCGCGCGATCCCAATCGGCGGGGGCGTCACTCGCAGCGAGGAACTCTGCCGCCTGCGTGCGGAGCGCATCGGCGCTCAGTGAATCGGCGGTGAGCGCAGCCTCGTCCAGTAGCGCCCGGACGTAGCGCGCGCCATCGCCGGCCCGCCGCGCTGTCCGGGCGAGCCCCAGGAGCGCCCCGCGGCGTTGTGGCTCAATGGCGAGGATGGCCTCGTACGTGTTCGCGGCAAGCGTCGGCTCTCCGAGCATCTCCTCGGTCAGGAGCGCCACGGCCTCCAGATGCGCTATGCGCCGCGCCTGGTCCGTCGCGTGCTCCGCAGCGTGCGCGTGCACCGCAACGCGCGCCCGTGCCTCCGAGACCTGCCGCTCCGTCGGTGTGGACGTCAGCAGGCGTGCGAGCGCGTCGACAGGCGCCTGATCGGCGGGCTTCGCAACCAGGCACGCGCGCGCCAGCTCGATCGCATGGGCGACGTCTCCTTGCGTTTCCGCCAGCGCCGACGCGCGCAGCAAGTACCTCGCGCGCGCGTCGCCGCCGGTGGCGCTCGAAGCCTCGTCGACCAGCAGCGCGACCCTTTCGCCGGCGAGCGACGCAGCGGCAAGCAGACGGTCGATCGCCTCGGTGGCGCGCGCGTCGGATCGGTCCGCGGCACGCGCGTCGCGGAGCGCGGCGATGGCTGCGCCGATGTCTCCGCGTGACTCCTCCAGCGCAGCGATGGCGCGCAGCTCTGCGGCGCGAGCAGCTGCCCCCTCGACGTAGGCGAGACGTCGTCGGCGCGCGCGCAGCTCCGGGTCCGCGCCCCCGTCACCGCGGGCGCCCCCCGCGCGCTCGTACAGGAGGACGAGGTCGTCCGCCACGCGCGCATCCACGCGCCGGACCGTCGGCGCGCGCGCAGCCGCCCGCTCGAGCAGCGCGATCGCCCGATCCGCACGCGCCAGCACGAGCCTCTGGATGCACGCCGCGTCGAGCTCGAGGACTGCCGCGCGCGCGATGGACGTTTCCATCGCGGCCTGCGCGTCGAGGAGCTCCGCCAGCCAGGCCCAATCCCGGTGCCTCGCTGCGTGCGCCACGCACGCCTCGCGCACCGTGCCGGTCCTCGGGTCCAGCGCGAGCGCCCGCTTCAAGGCTTCGCGCGCTGCGTCTCGGTCGCTCGCGTCGAGCAGCTCCGCCCGCTCCACATGCAGCTGCGCCGCCAGCCCCGCGTCTTCAACGTACGCCTCCGCCATCGTCGCGAGGTGCGCCGCGAGCTTCGCGTCCCTCCCCTCACCGCCCGCGCGCGCGAGCTCCGTCTCGAGCCCCTTCAGGGCGCTCGGGTGAGCCGGCGCGCACGCCAGCGCGCGTTCGAATGCGGCCTGCACCTCGGCGCCATCCTCCCCGGCTGCGCGCAGGAGCCACGCGCGCTCCGCCCACCTTTCCGCGCGCGCCGCTCCCCCCGCCGTCGCCGCGAGCTCCGCGGCTTGGTGCGCGAGGAGCACCCGCTCTGCGCCGCGTGCGTGGCGGAGCCGTCGGAGCGCCGCGTGCGCCGCAGGCGACTCCGTCGCCGCCAGCGCGCTCTCGGCGTGCGCCGTCGCATTCGCGACGTCACCTCGCAGCTCGTCGACCAACGACCACTCGAGGTGCGCGCGGGCGATCGCTGCGCCATCGGAGGCCAGCGCGGAGATACGCGCGGCCAGAGCTTGGTCGAGCTCTTCGCCTCGCGTGCGGGGCGCCGACCGCGCAGCCTCGAGCGACGAGAGGCCATCGCCTATCGTCTCGGCGCTCGCCGCCATCCAGGTCATCTTCTGCGCATCCTCGTCCCAGACCCGCACGTTCCCCGGGCTCTCCGTCGACGCGCAGTCGGGCGCTTGGCTCCGATCTCCGGACGCTCCGTGCGGGAATACGCGGGCCTCCCACGCCGGCGCCGACTCCGGCGGGAACAGATCGGCGAACACGACCGCGACGGCGACGGCGTTGCATCCGCCGGCATCTCGAACGTAGGCGTCGAGGGCGCGCGCCAGCTCGTCGGCGCTCGCGATCCGCTTCATTGGATCGGGATCCAGCGCGCGGCGCAGCACGGCCGCAAGTGCGGGCGGATAGTCCGGGACGAGGGTCATCGGGTCCGGGACGTCCGCGGCCAGCACGCGTCGGACCGTCTCGACGTCGCTGTCTTCGCGAAACAGGCGCCGCCCCAGGGTGGTCTCCCAGAGGGTGACGCCGAGCGAAAAGATGTCCGATCGTCGATCGACCGTCTTGCCCGCGACCTGCTCGGACGACAGGTACGCCAGCTTGCCCTTCACGACGCCGATGGCCGTCCCGCCGATGCGATCGCGCGCTTTCGCCAACCCGAAGTCGATCAGCTTTGGCTCGCCCGACACGCACACGAAGATGTTGCTCGGGTTCACGTCTCGATGGACGATTTGCGCTGACAACCCGGCTTCGTCGCGCAGCTCGTGCGCGTGATGCAGCCCGTCGGCCACACGTGCGCCGATCCACGCGGCCATCGCGAACGGCAGCTTCTGGCCGCGCGCGGTCGCCGCCGCGCACATCTCGAGGAGCGTGCGACCGCGCAGAAGATCCATCGCCAGGTAGTGGCGCCCACTGTCGTGCCCCAACCCGTAGATGGTCACGATGTTCGGATGCGAGAGGCGCGACGCGATCCGCGCCTCGTCGAGGAACATGGCCACGAAACCGGGCTCACGAGCGAGCTCGGGGCGGATCACCTTGAGCGCGACCAGCCTGTCGGGTTCCGCGCGTAGGCGAGCCGCGTGCACGTCGGCCATTCCGCCGCGCCCAATCGTGGCGAGTACCTCGTAGTCACCGAGTGAGGAGAGAAGCTCGACCACGGATACGGGGACCTCGACGCTCGATGGTACAGCACGCGACCCCGGCCACACGGTGATCAGAGGCCAGAGTCTCGAAGGAGAACCGATTCGGTCCGAGGGCTTCCGGAGGAAACGCCGTGCAAGACGCCTGCGTCTACCGCCGCCAGGCTCATGTGCGCGCTTCGCTCGTTGACGGAAGGAGTCGGCTCCGATGCGTCTAGCCGATCGACGGTCTCGCGCAGCCGCCCCCGGCGCAGACGCGCTGCGCGTCGGTAGCTCCATGCCCACCGCCGCCCTTGCGGTGTGCTTGGACCAACCGATGGATCCCGATGAGATGACGTGACGGTGGCCCGGCCCAGCGCTTGCTACGTCGCCCCCCGATGGCGTCCTCCAAGCTCCGCTCGCTCGCGCTCTTCTCCTCGCCCCTTACGCTCCTCTTGGCAGCCTGCGCGACCTCCGGGTCCGACGCAACCTGGTCCGACCCGTCGTCGATTCCCGCCGCCACGCTCCCGGATGGCGCACCCGGCACGCAGGCGGGCGATACGAGCGAGGGGGGAGAGCCAGCTCCGCTCGAAGACGGCGGAGTCGAGGCCAACGCCCCGAACCCGTTCGACGACAGCGGCGTCCGGCCGCCGAACGACGACGCCGCACCGCCCCCGATGACCATGCCGTCGTTCCTCATCGGCTACAACGAGGGTTGGTTCGCCGACAACTACGGGACCGACTACACGACCGCGTTCAATCTCGCCTACGTGAACAAGACCCTCGACGGAATCGTAAGCGCCGGCGGCCACGTCGTGCGCTTGTTCCTGTTCGAGGCGGCGCAGGGGTTCACGCTCGGCACTACCACCCCGCAGACGCAGGGGATCTCCGCGCCGATGCTGTCGAACGTGGATCTCGTGATCACCGCGGCGCGCGCGCGCGGCCTCTGGGTCTACCTCACGGCGCTCAACGGCGACGAGATGTACCAGGACCCGCCGGCGCTCCTCTCCTACTTCAAGAATCTGCTGAACGATCCGAGCGAGCTCCAAGCCTACCTGACCAACGTCGTCGCCCCGACGCTCCAGCTGCTGAACGCGCATCAGGACAACGTCTTCGGGCTCGACATGATCAACGAGATCGAGGCCCCCATTCAGAAGGGGGTGTTCGACGATCCGATCAATGGGCCGCACACGTTCATGCAGACGATGCGCGCCTTCATCAAGACGCAGAGTCCCTGGCTGAAGGTCACGAGCACGGCAGGCTGGGGTACCGCCGCAACCGACGTCTCGACGGGCCTATTCTCCGGCGTCGGGCTCGATTTCTACGATCTGCACGAGTACGCCGACTCCGGCGACTACGCCGGCGCGACGGCGGTGTGCGATCGCGCGCAGCAAGACGGCGTGTTCGTCATTCTGGGAGAGTTCGGCCAGAGCTCGCAGACGATCGACGACACCATCCAGGCCGACGCCACCTACAACTTCGTCTCGACCGCGAAGAGCATGTGCTTCAAGGCGGCCATTGCGTGGAGGTACGACTACTCGGCGCTCCCGACCTCCAACTGGTTCAACTACATCCGGGCCGACGGCAGCTTCCGTCCCGCCGTGGCGCTCATCCAGGAGCAGCTGTAGCTCCGGGCTGCGACGCCGGCGTCCTGGTCGCCGCGGATCCACCGCGACGCGATCGTCGCGCACCCCTGGACGGTGTGCGACACTACCTGGGTCATGACCTCGTCCGATCGGGGGAGCGCTTCCAACGTCATCGGGCGGTACAGGCTGCATGGGCGGATCGCCGCGGGAGGCATGGCGGCGGTGCACTTCGGGCGTCTGCTCGGCCCCGTCGGTTTCTCGCGGATCGTCGCCATCAAGCGACTCCACTCGCAGTTCTCGATGGACCCCGAGTTCGCGGCGATGTTCCTCGACGAGGCTCGCCTGGCGGCGCGCATCCGCCACCCCAACGTCGTCGGGACGCTGGACGTCGTCGCGGTGGAGGACGAGCTCTTCCTGGTGATGGAGTACGTGGCCGGCGAGTCGCTCGCAAAGCTCGTCAAGGAAGCGACGAAGAAGGGGGTACGGATCCCCCCCGCCCACGCCGTCGGGATCATGCTCGGCGCACTCCACGGCCTTCACGCCGCGCACGAGGCGAAGAACGCTGCCGGCGAGTGGCTGGGAATCGTTCATCGGGACGTGTCGCCGCACAACGTGCTCGTCGGCGAAGACGGCGTCGCGCGGCTCATCGACTTCGGCGTCGCCAAGGCGATCGAGCGCGTCCACTCGACGCGCGACGGCGGGCTACGGGGGAAGGTCGCGTACATGGCCCCCGAACAGCTGACGCAGGGGCGCGTCGACCGCCGCTCGGACGTCTACTCCGCCAGCGTCGTCCTCTGGGAGCTGGTGACGGGGGCGCGCTACCTCGAGAACTCCAACCCGGCTGTCGCGGTCCGCGCAGCGCTCGAGCGTGATGCCGAGCCGCCGAGCCGGTTGGTGCGAGGGCTCCCCCCCGGTCTCGACGCGGTCATCTTGCAGGGGCTCGCGCGAGCGCCCGAGGCCCGCTTCGCCACGGCGCTGGAGATGGCCGATGCGCTCGAAAAGACGCTCGTACCTTCCAGCCAGCGCGCCATCGGGCAGTGGGTCACGGAGCTCGCCGGCGCCGCGCTGAAACAGCGCGCCGAGATCCTCCAGCACATCGAGACGAGCGACGACCCTTCCGAGGACTTCGAGTCGCAGCCTTCGGCGCAACCGCAGGCTCCGGCCACGTCGCAAGCTCTCACCACGCCCGGCACCAGCTTCCGCGAAGTCCAGGGCGAGCCGTCGCAGCCCTCGAGCATCTCGGTCGAGAGGACGCGGGCGGACCCGGGGGTGCGACGCTCGCGCAGCGCGCGGAGATACGCGGCGGGTCTCGGGGTGGTGGGCGCCAGCGTCGTGATCGTTGCGAGCTTCCTCTTCGGCCGCCAAAGCACGCTCGCGCCGGCCTCCGGCGCCGCTGCTGCGCCGAACCTGTCCGCGACCGCGTCCGCCACTCCGGTCGCACTCCCTGTCGCGTCCCCTCCGGCGTCTTCCGTCGCGCCCCCCACCCCGCCGGCGGCCACCGCCGCTCCGCGCCCTCCCGCGCCCACGAACCGGGGGCCCGGCCCGCACGCCGCGCCGCACGTCGCGTCACCACACCCTTCTGCGCCGCCGCTCTTCTCGCGCGACTGACGGCGCGCCACCACTCGCCTATCATCAGGCACGCCGTGTCCGACGACGTCACAGAACGCGTAGAGCCCGAGCCGAAAGCGTTCCGGGTCCTCTCCGTCACGCTCGTGGTCATCGACGGCCCCTCGCGCGGCACCCGAGCCACCGTGTCCGAGGGGATTGCGCGCGTGGGGACCGCCGCCGGTAATGCGCTGCGTCTCGCCGACCCCACCGTATCGCGCGTTCACTGCGAGATCCGCGTGCGCCCGGGGAGCGTCGTCGTTCGAGACTGCGGGAGCACCAACGGAACGAACGTCGAAGGGGTGCGCCTGCGCGAGGGGGAGGTCCGCCCCGGCGCCATCGTGCGCGTGGGCGCGAGCGCGTTCCGGATCGAGGAGAACGCCGGCTCCACGTTCCTCCCCATCTCGGACCGCCCCTCGTTCGGAGAATGCGTGGGCTCGAGCCTGGAGATGCGCCGCGTCTATGCGGTCCTCGAGCGGGCTGCCGCCACCGCGTCGACAGTGCTCATCGAAGGAGAGACGGGCACCGGAAAGGACGTCGTCGCCCGCTCGCTCCACAAGAACTCGTCGCGCGCAGGAGCCCCCTTCGTCCCGATCGACTGCGGAGCCATCCCCGTCACGCTCATCGAGAGCGAGCTCTTTGGGCACGTTCGCGGCGCCTTCAGCGGCGCGGTGGCCGATAGGCGCGGCGTGTTCGAGGAGGCGAGCGGGGGGACCGTCTTCCTCGACGAGATCGGCGAGCTGCCCATGCAGGTGCAGCCGAAGCTCCTACGCGCGATCGAGCAGCGCGCGATCCGACGCGTCGGGAGCAACGCAGAGCGCCCCGTCGACGTACGGATCATCGCGGCGACGAACCGCTCGCTGGCTCAGTGCATCAACGAAGGGACGTTCCGCGAAGACCTCTACTACCGGCTCGCTGTGATCGAGGTCACGATCCCCCCGCTGCGCGCGCGCCGCGAGGACATCCCCACGCTCGCGCGACACTTCTATGCGCGTCAGGGGGGCCACGGATCGCTGTCGCCGGAGTTTCTCACCATGCTCGGTGCACGGAGCTGGCCAGGAAACGTCCGCGAGCTGCGAAACTTCATCGAGCGGACCGTCTCGCTGGGGCTACTCGGCGAAGCGTCGCGTGAGGACGCTCCTGGCGATGTCCTGCCTGCCGAGGCGATACCCGACGACGTGCTGGAGCGCTTCGTCGCACTCGACGTGCCGCTGAAGGAGGCGCGCCAGGTTTGGACCGAGAGCTTCGAGGCCGTTTATGTCCGCGGCATGCTCAAAAAGACTGGGGGAAACCTCACGCGGGCCGCCGAGCTCGCAGGGGTGAACCGGAGGTTCATGCAGCGCATCGTGTCGCGGCTCGCGCTTCGCGGCGCGGACGTGGGGGTCGACTCGCGCGATCTAGAAGACGACTGAGGCACGGCGGCCTCGCGCGTCGTCCGCCAGCGTCGTGGCGCGGCGAGCGGCGCGGAGATACCCTGTAGCTCGATGGGCGGAAGGCGGACCGTGCGCACCCCTCTCCGTACCCTCGCCTACGCTGGGCTGCTCGGCGTCCACGTTGCAGGGTGTGGTGCTCTCCTCGGCGTCGATCACGACTGGGGGCTCGCCGCAGCGTCCGACGGCGGCAGCGTGTCGACGGGCGACGCGGCGGGTGACCTCGCACTCGACGGCGCCGCGAACGACGACGCGACCACGGACGCCCCGACGGTCGCGATCGAAGACGGCGCGAGCGGCGCTTCCGACGACGGCGGCTGCGGCGTCGGCGACCTCGGATGCAACGCCGCGCAGCCGCAGATCTGCGCGGCGGGCGGGATTTGGCACAACGTCGGCGCCGCATGCTCGGGGACCTCGCCCGCCTGTCTCGCCGGCGCCTGCGTCGCATGCACCCCCACGTCCCTCGGTTGCAACGGCCAGCAGCCGCAGACCTGCGATTCGACGGGCACCTGGGAGAACACGGACGCCGCGTGCTCGAACCAAGCCTGCGTGAGCGGCGTGTGCACGGGCCAGTGCGCGCCGGGCGCATCGGTTTGCTACTACAATTACGTGCTCCTCTGCACGGCGACCGGAACGTGGGGAGTGACCGGAGTTCAGTGCTGACGCGCGCTCGCGCTCACCACGCGCGCTGAGCGCCGACGAACTCTCCCCCGGGACCGAGCGCGACGACGGGTTGCCAGCCGCTGGCCGTCGCCCTGGAAGGCGACGCGAGCCAGACGACCAGTCCCGTCACGACACCTGCGGCGCCGACGGCGAAGCCGACCGTCGAGACGCTGGCCCAGGTGCGCGACGAGTTGCCCGCAGCGACCCCGGCCTGCGTCGTGCACTCCCCCGCCGCGAGATTACCCGTCCCGCACACGCTGTCCGCCTTGCTCTTCTCCGCGATCGCCACCGCCGCCGCGATGCCGCCGACCGCGAGGCCCGTAACGCCGATTCCTCCCGCGACCCACGCCCATTCGCGCCCGTGCGACTTCGCCGGCGGCGCGGGGTCCTCTGCGGCCGGGGGAGGAGACGGGCTCGCCACTGCCGCGGGGGCAGGCATCGCGATGGCGTCGGGCATCGCGAGGACGACGCGGCGCACTTCCCCATTGGACAAGGTGATGCGCTGCGCGCTCTCGTGCCCATCGTCGAGCGTGAGGTCGAGAACGTGCTGGCCGGGGTCGACCACCAACGGCGCGCCCATCGCGCTGCGCGGCACGACGACTCCGTCCTGCCGAACGATGGCCTGGGGCGGCACCGCCTCTGGCAACACGATCGTGAGTCGAGCGACCGTGCGCTCCAAATCGGCGCGCTGGGCGCTCGCAATCTGCACGCGCTCCACCTGGCGCGTCCTCTCGGCGGAAGAAGGAATTCGCGCAACCTCGTCGAGGAACGAGATCAGATGCTGGAGCGCGCTCGCCGGGTGCCCCCACCGCAGCTCGCACTCGCCCAGCGTGAAGAGTGTTCCGGTCCGAGGGTCTCGTTGTTGGCTCGCGGCGAGCGCTGGACAGCCGGTCGCATAGCGACCGGCGAGCATCTCGGACAGCCCGTAGTCGAACTGCGCCTGCGCCGAATCCGCCTGCGCCCGAGCGAGGCCAGACCAGGCGAGCACCTGGAAGCCGAGCACGCGCGCGAGGGATCTGGGACTCATGACCGTTCAGGATCGTAGCAACTCGTGCGCCGTCGTGGAGCGCACTCCCCACGGTCAGCGCCTCCCGCCCCGTTACGGCGTGCTCTCACCTGGGGAACCGAAGACCGCGCGGCGCCCGGCGCCGCCCCCGCCCGTGAGGGCGAGTCCGTGCCGAGCGGCGAATCGGCGGCAAGACGATGGCGCAGACCCCGAGACGGCGCCGATGCGCGCATCTGTCGAGTGCCGATGGATCACGCGCGACCGGGACGCGCGCGTCGCACGAAGTCATCGGCGCCGCCCGGGAGTCGAGCTGAACGTGCCACCAACACGCGAGCAACACGCCGTCCCCGAGCGAATCCCATCGAACCGAGGAGCGCGCCCACCCGTGGTGGCTTGCTGCTTGCTCATCTCCTCCGCGTATCGCCAAACCCGCACCTGGAGGTCTTCGTGGCCACGACCCTTTCGCTCACGCCGCCCCTCGCCTTCACGATCGCGCTACTCGGGCTCACGGGCTGCGCATCTCCTGCCCCGACGCCCGCATCCTCCGAATCGAACGCCTCGGCGTCCGCCCCGGACGCGTCCACAGGCACGTCCCTCACCCTCGGCGTCAGCGATGACGCGGGAGCATCGTGCAGCGCGGGCGCGCTCGACCTCGTGGGCTGCGCGTGCACACCGGGCGCTGCCCCCCGCCCCTGCTATACGGCCGCCGCCGCTCAGGCCGGTGTCGGCACGTGCACCATGGGAACCCAGGCGTGCGCGACGACGAACGAAGGCGAGTTCACGAACGGCACGTGGAGCGCGTGTACGGGCGCGGGAGCCCCCACTACCTGCGCGGGCGCGGGGACGACGTGCGGCACCATCTCCGATGGTTGCGGGGGCCAGCTCACGTGCGGTGCCGCGTGTCCGGTCTGCGTCGCCGGGTCCACGACGTTCGCCACGCCCGGGACGTCCAGCTTCACGGTCCCGGATTACGCAACGATGACCGTACAGGTCTGGGGGGGTGGCGGCGGCGGGCAGGCCTACGGGCAAACCGTCGGTCCCACCGCGGGGGGGAGCTCGAGCTTCAACGGAACGGTCGTCGCAGGCGGGGGTGCGAGTGGCGACGCGCAGACCGGTGGCACCGCTTCCGGCGGATCGACCAACACCAGCGGCACGAACGGCGGCACCGGGTGCAGCTATCCGGCGATCTGTGGCGAGGCGACTGGCGGCACCTGTCCCCAAGGAGGCGCCGGAGGGACGGGCGCGAACGTCGTCGATGCGTGCGGGGGGGGCGACGGCAAAGACGGTTCTGCCCCGGGCGGTGGCGGTGCAGGCGCCTGGAGTTGCCAGGGGGTGTGGTGGGAAGGAGAGGGATGGGGCGCCGCGGGCTCGGCGGGCGGAGGAGGCGCCTACTCAACGATCGCCTACTCCCAAGGGGCGCTCACGAGCGGCGTCAGCGTCGCGGTCGTCGTGGGAGCCGGAGGGAAGGGCTCGGAGGGTTCGGAAACCTCGGGGTCTCCGGGCACCGGCCGGAATCCTGGCTACTACACTGGGGGCGACGGTGCCGCCGGCCAAGTCACGATTGCGTGGACATGCCCCTGAGAGATGGAGCGAAGAATGACCAGGCCGTCACATCCCGCTCCGCGACTCACCTCGATCGCCTCGTACGACTGAGCTCCCGTGGCACATCTGCCGGACCGCTAAGCACTGAGCCTCCTTCGCTCAGCTCGGAACGAACGGCCGGGACTCCTCCGCCCCGATTGGTGAACGCGGCCTCAACCATGTTCGGCGTGGTCTGGCTCCCCGCTGTCCGACTCCGCAGCCTTCAACTCCTTCGCGGAGACACGCATCCCCTCGACCAAGCGATCGCTCGGCGCGGCGACGACGACGTCTCCCTCCGTGAGCCCGGTCGCGATGGCCAGCCTGTCGCCGAGGTCACTCTCGATCTCGACCTTCTTCCAGGAAAGAGCTCCGTCGCGGACGACCGCCACGCGCGTGCCTAGCGCGTCGATCAGGACCGCCGTTGCCGGCACTAGCAGGAGCTCACTGCGTTCGGTCAGATGGAACGAGACCTGCGCGTACATGCCCGCCAGGAGAGAATCGTCGAGGTTGGGGATGTCGACCTCGGTGAGGAGCGTCCGCGTCCCGACGTCCAGCTCGTGCGCCGTTCGTGCGACTTTGCCGCCGAACGTACGCCCGGCGATCTCGCGAACCGCGGTTGGAGCGTCCATTCCCAAGGTGATTCCACCCGCGTAGAGCTGCGGCACGTTGACGAAGACGCGGACCGTGTCGACCTCCGCGACCTTGAAGAGTGGCTGTCCGCTGCCCGTTCCAGCCGTCACGAGCTGGCCGATCTCCGCCGTGCGCGCCGTCACGACGCCGTCGAACGGAGCCACGATGACGCCGAAGCTCTTCAGGTCTCGAAGACGTTGAACGTTGGCGAGGGCGCTCCCATGGGCAGCCTCGGCGGCGAGGACGTTCGCCTGCTGCGCGTCGTACCCGGCCCGGTACTGATCGACTTCTTGCTGCGTGACCACGCCCGAGGGGCCAAGGGCCTCGTAGCGCGCGTTCGTGATCTTCGCGAGTTCGAGCTGCGTTTCGGCCTGTCGGATCTGGGCGTGGGCCTGGCGCGCCGTGGCCTCTGCCTGCTTCAGCTCCTTGTCGATGTCCGGCACCTCGAGATCCGCCATCACCTGCCCTTTCCCGACGCGGGCGCCGATGTCGAAGAACCACCTGCGGACGTACCCGTTCGCCCGCGCGTACACGCCCGTCTCCTGGAGGGGCTGCACGGAGCCCGGCAGCGCGAGACTCGACGCTGCGGCGGATCGCTCGGCTCGCACGACCGTCACTTGCGCCGGGATCTCCTCCTCGATGCGCGCGTCTGCGACCATCGCCTGTCGATGGAGCAGGCGAGGCACGAGTCCAACGGTCACGAGGCATCCGAAGAACGCGGCCGCTACTACGGCGGACCATGCAAGCCTTCGGTTCGTCGGGCGAAAGCGAGCGGGATCGAAGACCTCCCCTTCGCCGTGCGTTTCGGTGTCGGCCGCAACAGGGCGGTGCGAGTCCTTCGTATTCGTATCCATCACGCCTTTGCTCCTTCCAGCTCCGTGGAGCGAGGGGGCTCCTTGCGCCAGGCGCCGTAGACGACCGGTACGAAGAAGAGAGTCGTGAACGTCGCGATCAGGAGGCCGCCTATGACGGCGCGCCCCAGAGGCGCGTTCTGCTCGCCCCCCTCGCCCAGGCCGAGCGACATCGGCAGCATGCCGAGGATCATCGCGAGAGCGGTCATCATCACCGGGCGAAGGCGCGTGATGCCCGCCAGCCACGCGGCTCGTCGCGCGTCCGCCCCTTCCTTTCTCTGATCGTTGGCGAACGTGACCATGAGAATGCTGTTTGAGGTCGCCACGCCGATGCTCATGATCGCCCCCATCAGCGCGGGCACCGACAAGGGCGTACCCGTCGAGAAGAGCATCCAGACGATCCCCGCGAGTGCACCTGGGAGCGCGCACAGAATGATCATGGGGTCCAACCACGATTGGAAGTTGATCACCATGAGGAGGTAGACGAGCACGATCGCCGCCACGATCCCGTACGAGAGCCCGCGGAAGCTCGCGTTCATGCTCTCGACCTGCCCGCGGACCAAGATGGACGTCCCGCGCGGAAGCCCCTTCCTCGCGTCGGCGATCAGCCCCTCCACCGCGTCGGAGACGGATCCGAGGTCCACTCCCTGAACGTTCGCCTGAACGTCGAAGGTCGGGAGAACGTCGTAGTGGGTGACGTTCACCGGCGTGAAGTCGCGGTGCAGAGTCGCGAGGTTCCCGAGCATCTGCGGCGACTCGCTCCCCGGCAGGTGCACCGGCGTCTGTCGAACCGCGTCGAACGAGGCCACCTTGTACTGCGGGGTCTGGACCGCGACGAGGTACTGGACGCCTTTCTCCGGGTCGAGCCAGAAGTTCGGGGAAACCTGACCGCTCGAGCTCAAGGAGACGAGCGCGTCGCTCGAGACTCCCTGCTGAGTCAGCCCCTCCTCGCTGGCCTCGGCGCGGTCGACGTTCACGCGAACCTCGGGCTCGTTCACGACCTGCGCGAGATGCACGTCGACGGCTCCGCGCACGCGGGCGATCTCGTCGCGCAACGTTCGGGCAATCTCGTAGTTCTTCTCCGTGTTCGCGAGCGGGCCCTCGATCTGGACGTCGATGGGCGCGGTCAGCCCGAAGTTCAGCACCTGGGTCGTGATGTCCGGCGCGAGGAAGAAGAACTCGGTCGACGGAAAGTCCTTCGCGAAGCGCATCCGGAACCGCTTGACGTACTCCGCCGTGGGATGGTGCTTCGCGGTCAACTGAATCATCACCTCGCCGTCGGCGGAGGAGATCATCGACGGGTCACCTAGTGCGAGGTTGATGCCGCTGACCGGCGTACCGATGTTGTCGATGATGGTCACCCGCTCGTTCTCCGGGATGACGGCGCGGATCTCGTCCTCGACGCGCTCGAACAGCTCCTCGCTCGTCTCGATCCGCGTGCCCGGGTTGGTTCGCACGTGGAAGCGAATCTGCCCCGCGTCGACCGACGGGAAGAAGTCTCTACCGAGGTTGGGAAAGAGCGCGGCCAGGGAGAGGACCACGAACGCGCCGAAGCCCACCGTGACCCATCGCTTGTGATCGAGCGCCCAGTCCAGCCAGCCGCCGTAGCGATGGCGAAGACGCTCGAAGTGCACGTTGAACCGCTCGTGCACGCGCCAGACGATGTCGCGCCGGTGAGCTGACTGCGCTCCTCCGGGATTCGCGTAGAGGTCGATTTCCGCCCCGAGCAGGTAGTGCACCATGGTGGGCACGAGCGTCCGCGACAGGAGGTACGACGTCATCATTGCGAAGACGACCGCCATACCGAGGGGGGTGAAGAGCGAGCGCGCCGCGCCGGAGATGAACACCACGGGGATGAAGACGATGCAGATGCAAAGCGTCGCCACGAACGCGGGCACCGCGATCTGCGCGGCTCCGTCGAGGATGGCCTGGACGATGGGTTTCTTCATCGCCATGTTGCGGTGCACGTTCTCGAGCTCGACGGTCGCGTCGTCGACGAGGATGCCGACGGCGAGCGAGAGCCCCCCCAACGTCATCAGGTTGAGCGTCTGCCCCAGGCAGGCCAGCACGATGATCGAGACGAGGATCGACAGCGGGATCGATGTGAGCACGATGAGCGTGCTCCGCCAGCTCCCCAGGAAGAGGAGGATCATCAGCGCGGTCAGCGCTGCGGCGATCCCCGCCTCTTTGACGACTCCTTCGACGGCGGCCCGAACGTAAAGCGACTGGTCGAAGAGGAGGTCCATCTTGTACGCGGGGGGGAGCGTGGCCATGAGGCCCGGGAGAACCCCGCGAACTCGCTTCACGATGTCTAGGGTGGACGCGCTGGCGCTCTTGAGCAGGGTCATGAGGACGCCGCGCCGGCCGTTGGCCCGGACGAGGCTCGTCTGCGGGGTGAAGCCGTCGCGAACGACGGCGACGTCGCCGATCGTGACCGTCGCGCCCCTCGCGCTCTTGATCGGGAGGCTCGCGATGGTCTTGATCTCGTCCGGGCTGCCGTTCAGCCGGAAGAGAAGCTCCTGCGTTCCGATCTTCGCCGTGCCCGAGGGGACCACGAGGTTCTGCGCCTGGACGGCGTTGCTCACGTCGCTCGGCGAGAGCCCGAGCGCATACAACCGAGGCAGGTCGATATCGATCATCACCTGCCGTTGCTTGCCGCCGTAGGGCCACGGCACCTGCGCCCCCTGGACCGTGGCGAGCCCGGTCCGGAGGAAGTTGGCCGTGAGATCGAAGAGCTCCTGCTCCGACATCGACCTGGAGTGCACCGAGCCCTGCAAGATGGGGACGTTGGAGGCGCTGTAGTTGACGATGAGGGGCGGGGTGGCACCGACGGGAAACTGCTTCAGTAGCGTCTGGGAGATCGCGGTGACCTGCGCGTTGGCCATCTCGATCTTCGTGCCCGGGTGGAAGAAGACTTTGATGACCGAGACCCCGTAGAGCGACTGGCTCTCGATGTGCTCGATGCCGTTCGTCGTCGTCGTCAGCGCGCGCTCGAAGTTGCTCGTGAAGCGCTGCTCCATCTCCACGGGTGGGAGGCCTGTGTATTGCCAGACGACGGCGATGACCGGGATGTCAATGTCGGGGAGGATGTCGGTCGGCATCTGCAGGATCGAGTAGACCCCGGCGAGGACGATGAGCATCGCGACGACGACGAACGTGTAGGGGCGCCGAAGCGCTAGGCGGACGATCCACATGGGAGTGCTCGACTCTTGGGGGTTTCGCGCTTCACTGGCGCTCGGGGAAACGATCGGTCGCGGTGAGCATGGTCAGGCGCGCCTGACGAGACTTGTCGGCTGCGATCGCGGCCTGCGTCTCGGCGTCGCGCGCCTGGCGTTCGGCGTCGATGACTTCGATGTTCGTGATCGCGCCACCGCGGTAGGCGGCGTTCGCGAGGTCGAGCGCCCGATTCGCGAACCTCGCCGCGTCGCGAGACGAACGGAGGGCCCCGTCCGCGCGTCGCATCGCCTCGAACGCAGCACGGACGTCGGAGCGGGCCTGCCGCAGGCCGGCCTCGTAGGCCACGCTCGCCTCGTCGCGCAGGGCGGCGCGCTCCCTGTGCTGACCGTCTCGGAGACCGCCATCGTAGAGAGGCACGGTGAGGAGCAGCTCGAGCGCGTAGCCGCTGAGCGGCAGCGTGGGCGTCGCGGGGTTCTGGTAGAAGGGCGCTGCCACTCCGACCAAGTAGGGCGCGTAGTCGGACCAGTCGTCTTCCACGGTCTTTCTCGACGCAGCCGAGCGCAAGTCGAGCGCCACGACGTCTGGACGCCGACCGGCCTCGTCCAGCCCTCGTTGAAGGCTCGGCGGCTCGGCCAAGGTTGGTTCGTCCGCGGCATCGAGAGGGCCCTCGGATCCAACCAGGATACCGAGCGCTTCCTCGTCCAAAACGAGCAGCGCGTAGGCTTGCTGGACGAGAGCGTCGTCGGTCGCTGCCTCCTGGATCGCCCGGACTTCGTCGATGCTGGTGCCTACCCCACCGGCGTATCGCTGATGAGCGTAGGCGGCGTGGCTCTCTGCCGTGTCGCGCGCGAGCTCGTCCACTTCGATGACGAGCTTCTGGGCGTAGACCGCGAGATAGGCCTGACCTGTCGAGTAGGCGACCAGGCGTCGCACGTCGGCGCTCGTCGCCTTCGTCGCGTCCGCGCCCATCCGCGACTCCTCGGTCGTGAGCCACTGTCGGGTCATCACCAGGGGCACCGTCAGCGTCAGGTTCGCCGCGAGCTCGTTCTGCGCGAGGATGACGCTACCGCCCTCGACGCGCTTACCGTCCAGGTGGGTGACGCTGTCGTAGCTGTAGAGGGTCGGCAACCACGCTGCCTTCGTCTCGCGCACGACAGCGTCGGCGCGACGGACCTCGAGCAGCGCGGTTGCATAGGTCGGGTTCTTCGCGAGCGCTCGGGCGACCGCATCGTGCAGAGTCACGCGCGTCGCCGGCGTGACGGACTGCGAGCGCGGCGGCGCTTCGGTCGTGTCTCCCATCTGCGCCGGCGCCTGGCCCCACGCAAGCGTCGTGGAAAGGACGGCCGCCCATCCCAGCGCGGCTCCGCTCGAAGTCCCGACACTCATGCCCTTGCCCTCCCTCCGAGGAACTCCACCTAGGCAGCGGAGCCCCGTCGAGAACCCGAGCGCGCTGCCAGATTCGTCGTGTCCTCCTGCAACCAGAGATCCACCAGCGCCACGAAGTCGCCCACCGTTCGCGCTTCCGCGAGCTCAGCGAGGGGGAAGCTGTCGCTTCCCCCGCATAGGTCTTCGATCTTGATCACGACGAGCACCAAGTCGAGCGGGTCGAGGCCGATCTCGACGAGGTCATCCGGGTCTTCGATCGATCCCAGCTCGACCTGAAGGTGCGACGCGAGCAGGTCGTGGACGAGCGCTCGAGAAGGAGAGCTCATTGGGCGGGGTATCCGTTCACAGGATCGTCGTCGAGAACGCGTAGAACAGTTGCCATTGGAGTCACTCTTTGTTGAGGCCATGAGCGACCCGAATGCCAAACGCATGCCGTATGCGAATGCGTGCGGGTTCCGACTCCGAGCTGGACGCTTCCCGGGGCCATCGAGAGCGTTCGAGCGACGGACCCGTGCGGCGACAAACGGATGGGCCCGCGCGGATTCTGCCGAGGCTGAGGTGCGGATTCCGCACGATGACGCGAGAGGCGCGATCTTCTGGCGCGGCGACGAGATGGCAGGCCGTTTGCACCACTCGAGCTGAATGCAGCCGGATCCGTCACCGCAGACGGCAGTATCCTCCGCCGAGAGGTTAGAGGAGATGCGCGAGCGATGGCAGTGGCGCTGGTCGTGGTGGGTCGGAAAGGGGGCGGTGGCGTTGGCGATCCTCGCGTCGCTCGCTCTCGCCGCCACGGTTCTGCTCGCGCAGCGGGTGCTCACCAACGCGTGCGACACGGTCACCCGCGGCGACGGAGACACTCTCATCACGGGTGTGGTCGTCGATCTCTGGGAGACGGGGCCGGACCTCACCTCGGGGACGCTCGACGCTGTGATTGCCAACCACGGGGCGCAGGGGCTCCGGTATGTGGCGCTGGCCGACCGCCAAGACCACCACGTGATCGCCGAGGCGGGCGCGTCGGCGATGGTGGAAGCCCGCTATCTGCCGGGTGAGGTCGTGCGCCAGGGCCGTCGCGTGCGGCTCGTCGCTCTGATCCCACCGCGTTCGGAGACGCGCGCCGCCATCGACGCGGCTTCCGCGCCCGGGCCGGCCTTGCTCGCGCCGTATCCGCGACCGTACCTCGTGATCGAGTTCGAACCTCCGCTCATCGAGCGCCTCCAGAGGGACCTGCGGGAGATGTCGATCGTCGCCGCAGCCGCAGCCGTGATCCTGATGATCGTCGCGCTCGCGCTGTCGCGCACGACGGAGCGGCTCTCGGCGGTCCGGCTCCAGGCGGAACAGGAACGGCGGCTCGTCGAGCTCGGGCGGGCTTCCGCGGTGATTGCTCACGAGCTCCGTAACCCGCTCGCGGCGCTGAAGGGGCACGCGCAGCTCCTCGCCGAGGACCTCGCCGAGCCTTCCCGCGCGAAGGCCTTGCGCGTCGTCGAGGGGGCCGAGCGGCTCGAGGGTCTCACGAACGTGCTCCTCGACTTCGTCCGAGATGCCCCCACCGACATACGCGCCATCACGTCGACCGCCCTCGTGGACCGTGCGCTCGCGCCGCTGCCGAAAGAGCGCGTGCGCGTCGATCTCTCGAGCGCACCTTCGACGTTGCAGGTCGACGCAGAGCGAGCGTCGCTCGCGCTCCGCAACCTGATCCAGAATGCCGTCCAGGCGACGCCGGATGGGGGCGCGCCGGTCGAGCTCCGCATCGCGGGGAACGAGCACGAGGGTGTCATCGAAGTACGCGATCACGGCCCGGGTCTCACGCCGGGAGCTGAGGCGCAGATCTTCGAGCCGTTCGTGACGACCAAGACGCGTGGGACGGGGCTCGGCCTGTCGATCGCGCGACGGATCGCCGAGCAACACGGTGGTACCCTCACGGGTGAGACGCATCCTCAAGGCGGCGCCGTGTTCCGCCTCGTTCTTCCGGTCGTTTCGAGACCAGAGAGGCCGGCATGAAGAGCGCCGACAAGCGCGTGGGGCGAATCCTGGTGGCCGATGACGAAGAAGGCATCCGGACCTTCCTCGCGGAGGCGCTCGAGCGCAGCGGGCACGAGGTCGTTCAGGTCGCGGACGGCGCCGCTGCGGTGCGCACTGCACGCGAGGAGCCGTTCGACGTCGTCCTCACGGACCTCCGGATGCCGGGGACGGACGGGATGACGGTCGTCCGCAGCGTCCGCACCGAGCAGCCGGACGTCGAGGTGATCGTGCTCACGGCGTTCGGCGACGTGGCCACCGCCGTCGAGGCCATGAAGCTCGGCGCGTACGACTACTTGCAGAAGCCCGTCGCGAGCCCGGTGGCCATACGCGATCTGGTCGCCGGAGCGCTCGAGCGGCGCGCGAAGCTGGCGCCGCCCGCGCGCGCAGAGCACGCGACATCGGTGAAGCTCACGTTCGGCGCGCCGGCGATGGTCCCAGTCGTCGACGCGCTCGCGCGGGTCGCCAGGAGCGGGGCGACCGTCCTTCTCCAGGGGGAGAGCGGCACGGGCAAAGAAGTGGCGGCGCGGCTCCTCCACGAGACGAGCCCGCGCGCGAAGGCGCCGTTCATCGCCATCAACTGCGCGGTCCTGACCAAGGAGCTCCTGGAGAGTGAGCTCTTCGGTCACGAGAAGGGGGCGTTCACCGGCGCGCACGCGCAGCGCCGTGGGCGCATCGAGCTCGCCGATGCTGGGACGTTCTTCCTCGACGAGGTCGGCGAGCTCGAGCCGGGCCTCCAGGCGAAGCTCCTTCGCGTGCTCGAGGAGCGCCGCTTCGAGCGCCTGGGTGGGTCAACCCCCGTCGTGGTGGACGTGCGGTGGGTGGCCGCGACGAACCGTGACCTGCGGACGATGGCGCACCAGGGCACCTTTCGGGAGGATCTCTATCATCGCCTCGCGGTGTTTCCGATTCGCCTGCCGCCGCTACGCGAGCGGCGCGACGACATCGTCCCTTTGGCCGAGTCGCTCCTCGCGCAGCTCGCGGCCTCGGCGGGGAGGGCGTCGCCCGCGCGCCTCGATGACGCGGCGAAGGCGCGACTGCAGAGCGAAGAATGGCCCGGGAACGTCCGTGAGCTTCGCAACGTGCTCGAGCGCGCGTTGATCCTAGCGGACGGGCCCGTGATCGGCCTCGCGCACCTGTGGATCGAGGGGAGCGCACCTGCGGAATCCGTCACGCCGAGCGCCAACGAGGCGTCGCTGGCGGAGCTGGAGCGGCAGACGATCCTGCGTACGCTGGCGGCCGTGGGCGGCAACCGGCGCGCTGCCGCGACCAAGCTGGGGATTGGACTGCGAACGCTCTACGAGAAGCTGAAGCGGTACGAGGCGCGCTGAGCACGGCGATCTGGGCCCGTGCGGACTCCGCGCGATCGCGGGTGCCGAATCCGCATCACGCGCGGCGTCTCGACCATTCCCGCGCACTCGAGAAAAGTCACCGGCCGGCGCACCGTGAGAGAACACCAAACCGCGCGAGCGAAGCACCGCAGGCCGAACTCGTGAACGATGAGCGAGCAGTGCACGAAGAGATGCCTCGTTGTGATTCGGCCACGCATGGCGCGCCTCCTTCGGGTGGCTGGTCGATGTTTGGGGAGGGTGCATCGCCAGTGCCGACGCGGAAGCTCTGCGCGGCAACGACTCAGCCTCTAGCGGCAAGGCGTCGCCGGGCATGCGCGATGCACTCCCGGCTCGACGAAGGAGCAGAAGACATGAAAGCGATGATCCTCGAAGGGCCCGCGCCGATCGAAGCGCGTCCGCTCCACCTCGTGGACACGGACGTTCCTCGTCCCGGGCGCGGGGAGGTCGTGATCAAGGTCGGAGCGTGCGGAGTTTGCCGCTCCAACTTGCACATGATCGAAGGAGACTGGGCACGGAACGGCGTCCCGGCGAAGTTGCCGATCATACCGGGGCACGAGATCGTCGGCCGCGTGAGCGCGCTCGGCGAAGGCGTCCAGGGGACTTCCCTCGGAGACCGCGTGGGCATACAGCCCCTCTGGTCGACCTGCGAGAAGTGCGAGTACTGCCTGACGGGACGCGAGGAGCTCTGCCCGTACAAGGGAGTCACCGGCGAAACCGTCGACGGAGGCTACGCGGAGTACGTCCTCGCGAAGGAGCGGCACATCTATCCGGTGCCCGAGTCGATCTCCGACGCGGAAGCCGCGCCCCTGTTCTGTCCCGGCATCACCGCATTCAGTGCCGTCGCCAAGGCGCGGCTGGCGCCGGGCAGAACGCTGGCGGTCTTCGGGTACGGAGGCGTCGGGCACATGGTCCAGCAGATCGCGCAGCTCGCCGGCGCAGAGGTCACCGTGGTCGCGCGCTCGGCGTCGCACCTCGCACTCGCGATGAAGCTCGGAGCCGCGCGTACGATCGACGTGTCGACCACGGCCGCGGACGAAGTGCTGCGCAAGGGCGGCGGCGTCGACGCCGCGATCCTCTTCGCGCCGTCCTCTGCGCTCCTGAAACAAGCCATCCGTGGCACGAAGGCCGGTGGCGTCATCGTCGTGGGCGCGTTCGCCGAAGTGGGTGAGCTGCCGTTCGTCGAGGAGAAGACCGTCGTCGGTTCTCTTCTCGGCTCGCGCGAGCAGATGCGCGAGTTGCTGCATCTGGCGGGCGCCGGCAAGATTCGCGCTGTGGTCGAGTCGTTCCCGCTCGACCAGGCCGGCGACGCGCTGCAGCGGCTGAAGCGTGAGGAATTCGAGGCGCGGGCCGTCGTGGTTCCGTGAGGGGGGAGAGCCGGTCATGAGCCGCACTGTCTTTCGTCGCATCGCGACCTTCGCGCCGCTCGTTCTCGTCGGCGTGGGCGTGGTGGTCTTCGGGCGTGCCTCGGTACGAAGGTCTCCGCCGGACGGCGCGCCGGCGGTTCAAGCAGGCAAGCGGATCTTCGAGCAGCGTTGCGCGCTCTGCCACGCCACCGGGGAACGTGCGGCGCAGGGTCCGGGCCTCGGCGGCGTCGTCGGACGGAAGGCGGCTTCAGCGCGCTTCGGCTACTCGCGCGCCCTGCGGGAGGCGGGCCTCACGTGGGACCGCACGACGCTGGATCGCTTCCTGGCTGCTCCGTCGCAGCTCGTGCACGGCACGACGATGCCCATGGCGATCCCGGACGAGGTGGAGCGTCGAACGGTGATCGACTACCTGGCAACGCTCGCTCCCGGCGATACGTCGGCCCCCGCGGCCGATGCCGGGTGGGCGCAGGCGGCTCCCGCTCCGCCCGAGCTGCGAACGGGGCGTGCCGCGTTCGGTGACTTCCGCGGCGACGGCCCGGGCGTACGGCTGCACATCACGACCGCCGACCTTCCTCCGCCGTTCTCGACTCCGTCGGCGCGGAACGGGCCGGACGTCGTCGCACCCCCTCGAGGCGCGTCCCCGTACGTGCCCCCGGGCTTCCGCGTGGACGTCTTCGCGAGTGACCTGGTTGGGCCGCGACTCCTACGCGTTTCACCGTCAGGCGATCTGTTCGTGGCGGAGAGCCAGGCCGGAAGGGTGCGCGTGCTCCGTGCGGCGGACGGCGCGCGGAAGACCGAGCGCAACGAGATCTTCGCGGCAGGACTGGATAAGCCGTTCGGCATCGCGTTCTATCCGCCCGGCCCCGCGCCGAAGTGGATCTACGTCGCGGAGACCAACGCGGTCGTCCGCTTCCCCTACGCAAACGGCGAGCTCGGCGTGCGCGGCGGACCCGAGACGATCGTGCCATCGCTCACGAGCGGGACCGGCGGACACTGGACGCGCGACGTGGCGTTCTCGAACGATGGCGCGCAGATGTTCGTCTCCGTCGGGTCGGGGTCGAACGTCGCGGAGGGGGACTCCGATGAGCGGGACCGAGCCGACGTGCTCGTGTTCGACCCCAGCGGTGGCGGGCGCCACGTCTTCGCGAGCGGCATCCGCAACTGCGTGGGCCTGGCCGTTCACGCGACGACGGGCGACGTGTGGTGCTCCGCGAACGAGCGTGACGGTCTGGGCGACGACCTGGTGCCCGACTACGTCACGCGCGTTCGACGCGGCGGCTTCTACGGCTGGCCCTGGTACTACCTCGGCGACCACCCCGACCCGCGTCACGCGGGTGAGCATCCCGAGCTCGCGGCCTCGGTCCTCGTGCCCGACGTCCTCTTGCAGTCGCACTCGGCTCCTCTGCAGATGACGTTCTACGATGAGGCGGCGTTCCCTCCGAAGTACCGAGGCGACGCCTTCGTCTCGCTTCACGGCTCCTGGAACCGCGCGAAGCGCACGGGGCCCAAGGTGGTCGCGGTGCGCGTCGAGAACGGCGTGCCGACGGGTGAGTACGAGGAGTTCATGACGGGGTTCGTCGTCGGCGACGACGCCGTGTGGGCTCGCCCAGTCGGGGTCGCGGTCGCGCACGACGGAGCGCTGTTCGTGAGCGACGACGCCAACGGGACGCTATGGCGGGTCGCCTATGTCGGCGAGTGAGGGAGAGAGAGACGTCTACTACGGCCCGAGCGACGGATCGATCAGTTGGAGATCGGTCGCGGGATCGAGTCGCTTGTGAAGGGGAATCGGGTAGGCGGTCACGAACAGTTCCAGAGTCGGCGAGACCGTGGCCTCGAGAAGATGACCGCCCCACACCTCACCGTCGCTCCGTGCGAGAGCCACGTGCGTGTGCACCGTGGGGCGGCCGTCGGAGCCGAGAGTGATGTCTCCCGACAGGCTGACGACTTCCATCTGTTCGCGGAGCATCATCGCCTTGAACTCCCGCCGCCCCTCGTCGAACCATGCGACCTCGGCGTCTCGTACCGCACCGATGGCGGAGAAGTGCGCACTCTGGACCCTCTGATCGCTGGCGAACCCCGCGAGAGCGGCCCAAACGTCGTCGCCCTGGGAGAGGACGAGCGCATAGGTCTTCGTGCCGTCCGCCTGCATGCTGACGAGTCGCAAACGCGCGCCTGGAGCCTGCCCGTGGGGGGCGGTTTCGGACGGTTTCACCCAGCGAACGACGGGAGCGTTCGGGTCCACCGCCGTGCGCGGCGCGCATGACACCGAGAGCGTCGCCAGCATCAGAGCGGCTACGCATCGAGCAAGGGTACGGTTCCGGGTGTGCATCTCGGGCTCGACAGCAGGGTTGGCTCGACAGCAGGCGCACGCGCAACGGCCGCGTCGTCCGAGCCCGCGGAGAAGCAGACGACATGCCAGAGCACCGCAGCGTCGGGCACGGCCCGCCCTCCTCTCCGAGGCGTGCGCGATTGCCACGCCGTGACAGACGTGCCGCGCACTTTGCCACGCCCTGACGCCCGTGCGGCCCACTGCCAAGGGCCAGGGGTGTGCACGGACGCGGTGCTCGCGTACTACGATCACGCCTGCGAGAGGACGACAGCGTCGTTGCGTTTCGTCGGAGCCGGGGAACGGTGATTGCACGCTGCCGTGCACCTCCGGAGGCTCCGCATGGGCAACAAAGCGACACGACGCGAGCTCATTGGGTTTGCGACCGCGAGCGCCGCGCTCGCGCTCACGGGATGCGCCGGCGCGGCTCCGCCTCCGCGCTCGCCGCTCTCCACGACGTCGTCGTCGGTCCCCGGCGCCCCGACGGGCGCGATCCCGAGGCGGCGCTTCGCCCGCACCGACATTACGGTATCGGCGATCGGGGTCGGCGGGTCCCACCTCGCGGAAGCACCGGACGAGAACGAGGCCATCCGGATCGTGCACGAGGCGATCGACGCCGGCATCGACTTCTTCGACAACGCCTGGGAGTACCACGACGGAAAGAGCGAGGAGATCCTCGGCCGTGCGCTCGTCGGCAAGCGGAACGGGGTCTTCCTCATGACCAAGGTCTGCACCCACGGGCGCGACCGGAGCGTCGCCATGCAACAGCTCGAAGATTCGCTCCGGCGGCTCCGAACGGATCATCTCGACCTCTGGCAGGTTCACGAGTGCATCTACGACAACGATCCCGAGCTGCACTTCGCGAAGGGGGGCGTGATCGAAGCGCTGGAGCAAGCGAAGAAGGAAGGCAAGGTGAGGTACGTCGGATTCACGGGGCACAAGGACCCGAGCATCCACCTGGCGATGCTGGCACGTGGGTTTCCGTTCGACTCGGCGCAGATGCCGCTCAGCTGCTTCGACGGGACCTTCCGCAGCTTCGAGCAGAGCGTGGCCCCCGAGGTCGCGAAGCGCGGGATGGCGCTCATCGGCATGAAGAGCCTGGGGGGCGGCGGTCAGGCGGTGCAAGCCGGAGTGGTGGGGCCCGAGGAGGCGCTTAGATACGCGATGAGCGTCCCTGGCGTGACGGTGACCGTGAGCGGGATCGACTCGATCGACATCCTGAGGCAAAACCTCGCCGTCGCGCACGGATTCGAGCCCATGCGACCGGAGGAGATGAGCGCGCTCCGCGCTCGCGTCGCGTCGCCCGCGTCGGATGGGCACTTCGAGCTCTACAAGACGACGAAGCACTTCGACGCGAAGGTCGGCCGCGAGCAGCACGGGTATCCGAACGTGGACGAGCTTCCCCTCTGAGGAGACCGCGATGAATGAGATTCCGCAGCGCGTGCTCGGCAAGACGGGGGCGAAGGTGTCGGCGCTCGGAATCGGTGGACACCACCTCGGACAAGCGAAGAGCTACGAGGTTTGCGAGCGCATCGTGCACGAGGCGATCGACGCAGGCGTCACGTTCTTCGACAACTGCTGGGAGTACCACAACGGTCGGAGCGAGGAGTGGGCCGGGAGGGCCGTCGCGTCCAGCGGGAAGCGGAAGAACCTCTTTCTGATGACGAAGGTCTGTACGCACGGAAGGTCGAGCGCGATGGCGCTCCAGATGCTCGACGAGTCGCTGCGGCGATTCCGGACCGACTACCTCGACCTCTGGCAGATCCACGGGATCGCGTTCGACAACGACCCCGAGCTGGCGATGGCGAAGGGGGGAGTCGTGGAGGCGCTCGAGCAGGCGAAACGTGCCGGCAAGGTGCGCTTCGTGGGGTTCACGGGGCACAAGGACCCGCGCTTTCACCTGAAGCTGATCCAGATGGGGTACCCGTTCGACGCCGTGCAGATGCCCCTCAACTGCTACGACGCAACGTGGCGCTCCTTCGAGCAGAGCGTGCTGCCCGAGGCGAACAGGCGAGGGATCGCGCCCCTCGGGATGAAGCCGATGACGGGTCTGGCCGGGCCCGTGCAGAAGGGCGATGTGGCTGCGGCGGAAATGCTGCGCTACGCGATGAGCCTCCCCGTCGCGACGACCATCAGCGGGATCGACTCGCTCGAGCACCTGCATCAGAACCTGGAGGTGGCTCGGCTCGACCCGATGAGCGCGGACCAGATGCGTGGTCTCCGGGAGCGATGCCGCGCGCGCGCGGCGGATGGGCGGTACGAGCTCTACAAAGTGTCGCTCCAGTTCGACAACCCTCAGGCGCGGCTTGCGCACGCCTTCCCGATCGAGGGGACCATCGAGACGAGAGAGGCCCTCGAGAACGCGACGAACCTGAGTCCTCCGAGACCCTGAGTCTCCCGCGTCGCGTTGGCGAGCGGGTGCGCTTCTGCGGCGATTCATCTTTGGGAGAGACGAACGCGGACACAACCGGTGTGGAGGCCCCATGACGACGACGATGAGAGCTCTCCGCTTCGATACGTATGGCCCTCCTTCCGTGCTCTCCCTTCGGGAGATGAGCGTGCCCGATCCGACGCCGGAGCAAGCTCTGGTCGAGGTACACGCCGCGGCCGTCAATCCGAGCGACGTGAAGAGCGTCGCCGGGGACTTCAAGGCTCCGTTGCCACGCATCCCCGGCCGCGACTACGCAGGCGTGGTCGTGGCCGGCCTTGGGTGGAAAGGGAAAGCGGTCTGGGGGAGCGGGAGCGGGTTGGGCATCATTCGTGACGGGACGCACGCCGAGTATCTCGTCGTGACCCTCGACTCGCTCTCCGAGAAGCCGGCGCACCTGTCGATGGCGGAGGCGGCAGCGGTCGGCATTCCGTATCTCGCGGCATGGGCCGGGCTCGTCGACGCGGCGAAGGTTCAGGCCGGCGAGACCGTGCTCATCACCGGATCGCTTGGGGCAGTAGGCACGGCGGCGACCCAGATCGCGCGGTGGAGGAAAGCACGTGTCATGGGCGTCGATGTTTCGGACGGGGCGTCCACCGCGGACGCCTTCGTCAACGCGAAGACCAAGGACTTCGTCGTCGAGGCCAGGGCGTGGACGGGCGGGAGAGGAGTGGACCTCGTACTCGATTGCGTCGGCGGGTCGATGTTCGAGCCGTGCTTGAAGTCGCTTCGCCGCGCCGGTCGCCAGGTGGCCATCGGGAACGTCGAGCAGCGGGCTCGCGTCGAGTTCAGCCTGGTGGATTTCTACCACGAGCTCCACACGCTGATCGGCGTCGACACCCTGAAGCTCACCGATCCCGTGATCGCGCGGATCATGACCGAGCTGCGGGCCGGCTTCGAGGACGGCCACCTTCGGCCGTCACCGATCCAGACGTGGAGGCTCGACCAAGGCGTCGAAGCGTACGTGGCGGTCGAGAAGCGAACGCCGAAGAAGCAAGTCCTTCTGCTTCGACCTTAGTCGCCACGTCGGGCTTCGAAACGCGAAGGGAGCCATCGTGATCGTCAAAGCGATACTGGGATTCGTCGTCGGCATTCTCATCGGAATCGGTTGCCGCTTCTTCGAGATCCCGCTCCCGGGGCCTCCCGCGATCCTGGGGGCCTTCCTCGCCGTGGCCATGGCGACCGGGTACACGGTGACCGACAGGGTCATCACCGCGCGGGCGCGCGTGGCCACGACACAGCAGCCCGCTTCGCCGGGGCATGGCGTCGCCACGACGCCGTAGCGACTTGCCCGGCGGACCCATGACCAAGCTTCGCCCCCCCATCGTCGCGGCGGCCCTCGCGCTCGTCGCCTCGCTGGTCTCGCGGCCGGCGTTCGCGCAGCAGCACGTCGCTCTTCCGCCCGTGAACCTCGGAGCGTCGAGCTTCATGGACGGACCGGGCGGCCCGGGCCTCTTTGCCCGCGTGCCGATCGCGCTATTCACCGCTTCTCGCTTCGTCGGGTCGAACGGGCAGACGCTCCCTGGCAACAACAGGCTGGTCACGATCAGCGAGATCTCCCACGTGGCCTATGCGCCGCCTTTCAAGGTGCTCGGCGGCTACCTGGGGGTCGAGCTGCTCGTCCCGGTCGTGTTCGTCGACCTGACGACGCCGGCGGGAGAGGCAACCGTCACGGGACTCGGGGACATCACCTTCAGCCCCCTGGTGTTCCAGGCGCCGAATGTGACGCTCTTCGGTCGGCCGTTCTTCCAGCGCTTGGACGTGGACGTGAACGCGCCCACGGGCGAGTACCGCCCCAACGCGCTCGCCAGCGTGGGGAACCACGTGTGGAGTCTCAACCCCTACTACGCCTTCACCTGGCTCCTGACCGACTCCCTCGAGACGAGCTGGCGCCTTCACTACCTGTGGAACTCGACGAACGACTCGCCGGGACCAGGCTACGGGGCGACGACGATACAGCCCGGTCAGGCCATCCACCTCAACGGCGCCTTCTCCGTCGAGGTGACGGGACCGCTGAGGGCAGGAGTGGCGGGGTACTTCCTCCAGCAGATCACCGATAGTCAGGCGAACGGTCGCGCCGTAGGGGGCTCGCGTGAGCGCGTCGCGGCGCTCGGGCCAGGGCTCTACGCGATGACGGGGTCGACGCAGCTCATCGCCAACGCCTACGGCGAGTTCGCGGCCGAGAACCGACCTGTCGGGGCACGCGTGGATATCGTCGCAATCCACGTGTGGTGAGCGCTCGGATCGCCCCGACGAGGCGCCGTGGCCGTGCGACGTCGGGACTCGGCCTCGAGCGCGGGATCGGCGCGCTCAGTGCCGAGCCGCTCTCGGCAGGTCCGCTAGCGCCATGCGCACCGCGCTCACGTCCTCGCGGCCGAGCCCCGCGTCGACGGCTCCGTGCCACTGCCGCGACAACGTGGCCAGGAGCGGCGGCCTTTCGTCACCCGAGACCCCCAACGCCAGGTCCACGTCCTTGAGAGCCCACTCGAGCGGGAACTCCGGGGCGAAATCGCCACGCTCCATCTTGTGCAGCTTCGCATCGGCGATCGGCGCGTCGAGCGGTCCCCCTTCGATGACCTCCGACAGCTTGGCGGTGTCGATCCCGAGCCGGGCGGCCAGCTCGAGCGCTTCGGCCACCCCTTCGATGAGAATGGCCATATAGGCGTTGACCACCAGCTTCATCCGGGTCCCCTGCCCTGCCTCACCGAGCCACACGGTCCTGCGACCGATGGCGGAGAGCGCCGGCCTCACGATGGGCTCCGCCTCGACGGGCCCGGACGCCAGAATGAGCAGTTGCCCGTGCAGCGCGGGGGCCTTGCTGCCCGATACGGGCGCGTCCACGAACATGACGTCGGGGCGGAGTCGGCGGAGACGCTCGGCGGCATCGAGCGTTGCCTCCACACCGATCGTGCCCATCTGCACCCAGACGGCCCCGCTGGCGAACGCTTTGGCAGCGCCTCCCGCGAAGATCACCGAGTCGACGACATCCGCCGTAGGGAGCATCGTGATGACGATCGATGCCCCCCTTATCGACCCCTCCGCGGACGCCGCTACGCGCGCACCGACCTCGGCGAGGGGCACGGTCGCCGACGCCGACCGATTCCACACCGTCGTCCGCAAGCCGGCGGCGACCAGGTTGCGCGCCATCGCGGAACCCATGATGCCCGTTCCGAGCAACGCCACCCGCGGCGCCTCGGCTTCGCTCTCGTTGGCGGTCATGTGAGGTCTCCTTCCAGCAGAAACTTGGTCTCGGCCGCGAGAGGTACCCGCGGCTCCGCTGTCGTCTCGATCACGACCGATGCGCCATGGCGGCGCTCTTCCGGGGTGAAGGCCGTGCCCTTGTTGCGGTGGGGGTCGTCCATCAGTCCGGCGCCTCGGGTGGCTCCGCCCTTCGAGCTGACGTACGCCTCGGTGCCTCGACCGTTCCCCGTGCCCTCTACGCAGTTCATGGGTCGCTCCCTTCCACGCGGCAGCGGGAGGCAACGCGCGGACCAGAAGTCCGCGGCTGCGGACGAGGCGGGGCAGCGGGTGATCAGAGCATCGGAATGCCACCGGTGATGGGAGCTCTTCGACAAGAACGTCACGCCTCGGAGACGCCGAGCCTTACTGCCTCGGATACGGGCGCGACGGTCAGCTCTCGACACGGACCGGACGCGCTTGACGCCTGCTTGGCGTCGAGGCGATCGTCGCGGAGATCGAGTCGCGGTACGAAGAGGCCTATTCGAAGGCCGACGCCACGGCGCTCGCGCGACTCTTCGCGGAGGACGCCATGGTCCAGACCGAGTGGGGCCCGGTCCTGGACGGGCGCACGAAGATCATGCACGGGCTCGTCGCCCTCTTCGAGTCGCCGAGCGGTCCTGGCCGGCTGCGGAACGTGCCGGTGCTCTCCAGGCGGGCCGCGGACGACGTGATCGTCTCCCATGGAATCGCGAGACGCACGCCTCCCGGCGGGGTCGAGGAGCCGTTCCTCTACACGCGAGTCTATGTGCGGCGCGGCGAAGGCTGGCTCCTTCTCGCCAATCAGATCGCGCGGCCGAGCAGTCATGCCGAGCCGACGGGGATCCGCTAGGTTTGCCGTAGGTCGTGCGCGCCGCGGGAGCGCGAAGACGTCCTCTCCGTCGATGCGCCGGCGCGTCGCAGACGCGGGTGATGGCAGCTGAGACGTTCCGACGGCTGCTCCGCATCCCCGCGAGTCGGCGCGACCTGCCGGCGAGTGGGTCGCACCGTCCGGTGAAGCGGCCCTCGGTCCCCCGCATTCGTCGCTACGTCTACGCCTGCCGTTCGTCCTTCAGCCACATTCGTCGCTACGTCTACGCCTGTCGTTCGTCCTTCAGCCGCATTCGTCGTTACGTCTACGCCTGTCGTTCGTCCTTCAGCCGCATTCGTCGTTACGTCTACGCCTGTCGTTCGTGCTTCACCCGCGTTCGTCGCTACGTCTTCGGCAGTCGTGCGTCCGTCTGCCGCATGGGTCGCGACCACTCACGTAGTCGTGCGTCCTTCAAGGGCATGGGTCGTCACCACTACGGCAGTCGCGCGTCCGTCAGTCGCATTCGTCGTTGCGTCTCCGTCCT
>Ga0302319_10001317_pt1 | contig 55446 bp, 46 predicted proteins | sample Bog_T0_2_FD_203319 | JGI IMG/M metagenome (GOLD analysis project Ga0302319, IMG submission 203319) | Peat permafrost microbial communities from Stordalen Mire near Abisko, Sweden - Bog_T0_2 | ecosystem: Environmental > Terrestrial > Soil > Wetlands > Peat | place: Sweden: Abisko, Stordalen Mire...
CGTCGTCTTCTCTTCTCAGGGCAGACAGATGCCGTAATGCAAAAAGCAGCCACCGCGATGGGTATCGCCATTAGCTCGCCGCCCCTTCTCTCTCTGCCTGGCGTTCCGGCGGAGTGGTGTCTATGACGACCGATCCATGGAGCACGTGTATCGGGGTCCCATCTTCGCGCGTCCGGTCCACCAGGCGATATATTCTGGCGACAACGTTGCGCATTTTGATTCTGAAACCCTCTTCCGTCCGATACTCACTCCAATTGTCGATCTCTGTCGTGAAATCCAGTTCGTGCGCGCGCACAGTCTCTCCCTCGTAGGGAATCTCTACTTCACGCACGCCTAGCCTCCCTGATTAAATGGTGGACGGCACTCCCATCCCTTTTCAACGGTGCCGACCGATAACAATGAACAACTAACCTTCGGTTCTTTTGGCTTCCCGTACCACACTCTGGCCTAATCGGTTCTTGATGGACAAAACTTTAACGCGCGTCCCGTCGGCCGCGCCCTCAGCCTTGATACCGATAGGCACCACTGGCCTGTGGAAAGCCTGTGCATTCGCTAGGCCCAGCCTTTCAAGCATATCGGAAAAACACTCTCATCGTACACCCCCCAAATGGGGGTAGTGCCCCTCTCACGGGGCGGCGGCCGACGAAACGAGAACGAGCCGCACAGGCCGGCTGCTTCCTAATCTCACTGTGGCACAATAGGCGGCGGGAACGGCATCCGGAGCACCGGGAAGATGGTGTAAGGCCCGAGGGTACAGCGGCTTGACGAATTTTGTCCGAGCGGTGATAGGAAGTTGGCGCCCCGCAAAACTCTGGTGCTTGCCCGTGTCGAATGATCCCAGAGCACCGCTGAGCGGTTCGGTCCTTTAGCCGCGAGGCTGGGGCATTCTCACTGATGCCTCCACCGCACTTTGGGTCTCGCGCTGGCGTGGCCGCCCAACGGCCGACCCGCTACTGATACGTGGTGACTTCGAAGACGGATGCGTATGAAGTCGCGAATCCGAAATCGAGGCCAGTCGCGGTGAAGCTTGTAGAAAACCCGTGACTACGTGTTTCCGTTTTCCTGCCCAAGTGCAGATGATAACGCGGTTGCTCTTGGCTTAGCCCGCCGCGCGTTGGTTGCGGGAAGATCGGGAACAGGTCACGGGCTTCGGGCGGGCACAACTTCGCAAGTGCCACGCATCCGCTCCGCGCTCGCCGGCCGCGGCATGAACTGGGCTCACTATACTGTAAGTATTGGTACGGCATGGAACGGCGCGGGTGGAAAAACACGGCTACTTACGCGGCGCTGCTGGCGGCTGCCTTTGTGGTAGCGGTGGCGGGGAGCTGGAAGTTCGGCCGGCAGTTGGACAACAACGCGTACGATTTCATGTTCCGGCTTTACGACCCTCCACCATGGCAGGCCGAATCGGTAGTGCTGGCGATCGACGAATCCACGCTCAATGCGTGCGGCGGCATGCCGCGCATTCGCCAGCCGCTGGCCGAGTCGCTTCGCCTGGTGGCGGCGGCGGCGCCGAAAGCTGTCGCCGTCGACGTGATTCTGGCGGCCCGCAGCGAAGACCCGCGCATCGACGCCGCTCTCGCCGCTGCCTTCGAGCGCACGCCCAACCTGGTGCTGGCCAGCGAGTTATTGCCCGACGGTTGGGAGATCCCGATTCCCGAATTCGCCCGCTGGGCCGCCGCGCGCGGCCACGTCTACGCCAAACCCGATGACGATGGCATCGCGCGGTCGATTCCGCTCGAAAAGGCCTTCGGCCACGAACGGCTGTGGGCGCTCTCGCTCGAAGCCTTCCGGCTGAGCCGCGGCGCCGAAATCGTGGAATCCCCTTCCGGCTTGCAGGTGGGCGCGCGGTGGGTCCCCATTCCGAAGGTTCCCGCCGGATGGCGGCACAGCCGCGACCGCGACGACAGCCGCTTCATGCGCGTCCGCTTCGCCCCGCGCAACGCGGATACCGGCGCCGATGCCATCCCGCGCATCGGCATGCGGCAATTGATCGATCACCCCGAACTGGCACGCTCCTTCACCGGGAAAGTGGTGTTCGTGGGCCTCACTGCGGTGACCGAACTGCACGACCGGCTGCCCACGCCGGTGGCGCCGGCCATCCCCATCAGCGGCATCGAAATCAACGCGAGCGCGTTCGAAACCATCGCCAGCGGCCTGTTCATCATAGACTCGAGCCCGGCCTGGGTGCTGCTGTTCAGCCTGGCGCTGTTGGCGGGCGCGGGTGTGAGCTTTCGCTATCTGCCCGGCTGGTGGGCTTATTTCGGCGCGCTGGCGGTGCTGGCCGCGGCGCACATCACGCCTTATGTGCTCTTCACCCACGGCCGCGTATTTTCGTTCGTTACGCCGGCTTCGGTGGCCTGGTTCGGCAGCCTGACTGCAGCGGCGTATTATCAGCTTGTGGTGCGCCGCAATTGGCACATCGAACAGGCTGCCCGCACCCGCTACCAGCAGGCCATGCAGTTCGTGACGCACGAAATGCGCACGCCGCTCTCCGCCATCCAGGGATCGAGCGAGCTGATCTCCCGCTATTCGCTCACGGAGGAGAAACGCAAGCAGGTGGCCGAGGTCATCCATTCGGAATCGAAGCGGCTGGCGCGCATGGTTGAGGTCTTTCTCAGCGTGGAGCGGCTCTCGGCCGGGCAGATGGAATTGAAACACGAAACGATCGCGCTGGGTCCGATGATCGCCACTTGCGTGGAACGCGCGCGCCCGTTGGCCGATCGCAAGCACATCGCACTTACTCTCGAGCCCATCGCCGATGGGCTGCAACTTACAGGCGACCGCGAGCTGATGGAGTACGCCTGTTACAATTTGCTTTCTAATGCCATTAAGTATTCGCCGCAGCGAACCGAAGTGACCGTCTCCGGCTGGAAGGACCAGGCGCACCTGCGCATTGCGGTCAAAGACCAGGGCATTGGCATGGATCGGAAGGAAGTCAAGCAGATCTTCCAGAAGTTCTACCGCACGCGGAAAGCGGAGGAATCGGGCGAAGCGGGCAGCGGAATCGGGCTTTCCATCGTCAAACAGATTGTGGAGCAGCACGGCGGCGCGATTGAAGTGGCCAGCCAGCCGGGCGCCGGTTCCTGCTTCACCCTGGTGATGCCGGCGGCGGTGACGATGCCGGTGACAAGATCACCGGTGCTACCGGGCTAACGCAAGGAAATTGATGCTCAAGCTACTGTTAGTGGAAGACGACCCGGCGCTGCAATTCACCATTCAGACGGCGCTCGAGGCGAAGGGGTATCTGGTGGACGCCGTTTCCACCACCGGCGACGCGCTCGATCGGCTGAACTCGGGCGAAGCGTACCCCGTCGTGGTCTCCGATATTTACGTGGATGAACGCACCGGACTGGACGTGCTGGAAGCCGCCCGCCTCCGCGACCCGCTCTGCGCAGTGATCCTGATGACCGGCCGCGGCACCATGGAGACCGTGATGGCCGCCACTCGCGGCGGCGCGTTCGACTACATCGCCAAGCCCTTCGATCTGGATGTGATGATCGACGCGATCGAGCGCGCCGAGGCCGCCCGCCGCGATGAGGGCGGCGAGGCCTCGAGCGAAGAGATGCCGGAAACCGAAATGATCGGCAACACGGCGGCCATGGTGGAGATTTACAAGATGATCGCGCGCGTCGCGCCCACCGACGCAACGGTGATCATCGAAGGCGAAACCGGCACCGGCAAGGAAGTGGTGGCGCGCATGATCTGGCGCAACAGCCTGCGCGCCGCCCAACCGTTCGCCGCCGTGGATTGTGGCTCCATCGCTCCGTCGCTGCTCGAAAGCGATTTGTTCGGCGCCGTGCGCGGCGCTTACACCGGCGCCGACCGCGACCGCACCGGCGTCTTCGAGGCCGCCCACCGCGGCACCGTGTTCCTGGACGAAATCGGCGACATCGACGGCAATTTCCAACTCGCCCTGCTGCGGTTCCTGGAGAACCATGAGATTCGCCCGGTCGGCGCGGCGCGGCCCAAGGATGTCGACGTGCGGGTGCTCGTCGCCACCAACCGTGACCTGCAGCGCCAGGTCGAGGAAAAGAAGTTTCGCGAAGATCTGTGGTACCGCCTCAACACGGTGCGCATTTCCATCCCGCCCCTGCGCGAGCGCCGAGCCGACGTGCCGTTGCTGGCGCGCTTCTTCGCCAACAAATACAACACCCGCTATCAGCGCGAGATTAAGCTGATGGATTCCGGCGTGCAAGCGCTCAAGGATTACACCTGGCCCGGCAATGTGCGCCAGTTGCAACACCTGGTGGAACGGCTCGTCATCCTCGCCGAGCGCATCGACGGCGAAACCGTGGCCAGCGCCCTCATCAGCATGGATTCGCGCGAACGCCCCGTCGAAACTCTGGCCGATGCCGAAGAAGAACAGATCCGCCGCGTCATCGCCGCCACCGGCGGCAACAAAAGCAAAGCCGCGCAAGTCCTAGGCATCGAGCGCAAAACGCTGTATCGGAAGCTGGAGCGAATGAAGCTGTAGGGGGCGGGGCAACTCGTTTGGTCAGACCATGCGGTCATAACCGGAGTGACTGCCGATCCAGTACCAGACGATGCGGCCTTTCTTCACGACCGCCAGCGCGCGGTAGTCGAGTCCGATGCGAGCCGAGTAGATGTCGTCCTCGCCTTCCAGTTTCTTGAATTGCAAACCAGGGTGAGCCGGATTCTCCGCGAAGAGACGATAGGCGCGTTTCGCGTCCCGCTGAACGGCCAACGGCAAATCAGAGAACAAACGCCGGAACTGCCGCGTGGTCCGGGACTGCATCAAAGGAGATCGGCCAGCGGCTGCGTCTCGCCTCGCTCGTCTTCCTCAAGGGCTTCCTGCGCCATGCGGCGGATCACATCGCGCTTCTCGACAAAGCGTTTCTTCCAAGCCTCTTCGTCGGCCAGCGATGCCAGGATCTGGGTTGCGATCGCGTCCTGCTCATCCGGCGGCAAAGCGACGACCTTTTCCAGCGCCCTGTCCAGCAGCGATGACATACTTCGATCTTACCAGCGCCAACCGCACTCCGCTACTCTCACATTGCGGGATAATGTGCTTGCGGGTTGCCTGTCTTGCTCGCTTATTGGTGCCCTTTGAGGTATGGGGCAGCCGCCGCGCCGTAAGCCCGATTCAGGCCGTAATTGATCTCGCCGCTGGTGTTAAAGCTCCCCAGCCTCGGCAGGTCGCGTGGATCGCCAATCCAGGTGAGACAGATCAGCGCCTGCCCGCGCACCGTCGTGCCCTGTTCCACAATGCGCCACAGCAGGTCGCGCGACGTGTCCGATTTCCAAATGCCAAGGTAGAGCGCCAGCGGCTGAAGGATCGTGACATCTCGCGTTTCGATGAAACGACTCGCGTGCGCCGCGATTTCATTGTCCATCAGCGCCGGCATTCCCGGATTTGCCTTCCAGTCGTAGCCCCCCTTGATGAAATACAGCGCCTGCAGTGCCCCGGCGCTGAGAAGCGGAGCGGTGGAATCCAGGTATTTCACAATCGAATGCACCAGGGTTGTCACCTGCGGCTGAAACTTGTCTCGCCCCCAGCTCAACAGGTAGGCCAATTCATCGGTAGGTCCACGCTTTTCGACGAGACGAGGTATCTCCTGAAGGACCAGAGCGTTGTCAAACGCATAGAGCGCGTACATGCTGTACTTGCGGACCAGGTCGTTGGAGTTATACAGATACTCTTCCACCATGGAAAGAACCGCGCTGTCCGGCACGGCCAGTATCGAGGGCAGGAAGTCACTGAGTAACTCAACTGGATCGGAAGGCGCCGTTTGGCGCATCTCCGCCAGCCACGCGGCACGTTTTGAGGGCGGAAAATCCCGCACCTCGAACTGGAGCCAACCGGAGCGGGCGAGCGCCTGACTACCCGCACTGCGACCTTCGTAACCCGTGTAGCGGACCTCGTAGAGGCCTGGCCGGTCGAACCGGTAGATCAGGTGCAAGGGGAGCCGGGACCTGTTCTTCGGCTCGTGCGGAAGGCCGAGCATGCTGCCGCCTCCGATCATGCCAAGCCCACTCGGACCGCTGATCGTTCTTGGAAACGAGCTTGCCAGCTTGATGGGCGGAAAATCGACACCGTTCCTGCGCACTTCAAACTGATGCCCGCCGAAATCGGCAGGCCAGATCGTGATCGGATAGCGGAGAGAGTGAGACTGCGGCTCGGGCAGGCCGACCTCGATCCAGATCGGCATGTTCACGTACGCGGGCCCGGCCAGCTTGATGCTTGCGGGCAACGGCGCAAAGGGAAGCGGAACCGGAGCGCTGCTGACCCCGTTGTAAGTGACGACGAAGTCGATCATCCCGTTGGCCGTTGCAGGCACCCTGAGGTTGATCAGCTTTTCCTGCACGTACAGCAAGCCGGCCTTTCTGCCGCCTACGGCGACGCTGACGCCGCACAGTTCGGCCGGCTCCGGGAAAGCGCCGCGATCCGGCGTGCAGCCCGAATCCGGACCCAGGTGGCGCCCATAAATGGACAACAGCATGTACTGCTGGAATGACGCTGAGGGAGCCGCGTTGATCGGTACGACCGAAGAAGCTGTGAATGTCGGCGCTTCGGCGCCGAATGCCACGAACGGGAGTAGTAATCCTACCGCTCGCGCAATTGAAGCGCCGCTCACGCCTCTATGATGGCACTATCTGACGCCAGGCGCCGGCACGAATGCCGACGCGGCACGTACGATTGCGTGCGCCACGTTGGCCCGTCTTACGGCCTCGGAATCTCCTCTTCCGACGTAAACGGCGACGCGGGCAATCCTTCTGAGTTGAAGAGGTTGACCACGGGCGCATTTGCCCAGCCGTACCGGACGTACTTCGGTGCGGCCACTTGCGCATTGCTCACCACGACGGTCTCGCCGTCGATACGCGCGGCCGCGGTCACAAAGCGGCCATCGTCTCCGGCAATCTCAAACCCTTGCAGAGCGTCTCCCTTGGCGACCAAGCCATGCGCGGTGTGATCGAACCAGACACGCACGCCGTCGCCGTCGGGCGCGGCTTGCCGAAACAGCGGGCCGGAATACTCCACGCTCTCGCCATATGCCAAGGCCCGCGCAGCCAGAGCGAGACGCGCGCCGACGGTCTGTTTATCGGGTGGATGGACATTGCCCGGGTCGCCGATATCGATGGTTACGGCCATTCCCGTGTTCGCCACCGAGAGGCTGCGGCGTTGCGCTTCGCGAATGATGGCCCATGCTTCGGTCGCATTCGATGTGAAGTTGGAGATTTGCACGTAAAGAAACGGGAAATCCCCTTCATGCCACTGCGCGCGCCAGTCGGCGATGAGGGCCGGAAATAGTTTGGCGTACATAGGGGCGAAGGCCAGCTTGCTGTTGGATTCACCCTGATACCAGATGACGCCCTTGATGGCGTACGGCGTCTCGGGCGCGATCATTCCGTTGAACAGCCCGGCGGGTGCCCAGGACTCGGGGGCGGGGCGCCAGGTGTGGTTCGGCGGCGCTTGGCCCGCCTGCTTGGCGGCCAAGTCTTCGCGCCTTTCCTTGGCCAGGATCGCCGCCATTTCGCCTTGTGTCTGCATCATGTGGGCGCGGGTTGCGAAGACCGGCATGAGGCCCGCGTCGGCGGAGATGGCTTCGAGGCTCATCCATGCTTCGGCCACCGTGCCGCCCCAGGTCGCATCGATGAGTCCGATCGGAACGCGCTCGCGGGCGGCAAGTTCGCGTCCGAAGAAGTAGGCTACCGCCGAGAAGTTAGCGGCCGTTTCGGGAGAGCACTCAGTCCATGACGTGGCGCTGTTGAAGAGGGGGAAGTCGGCGGCCTTCTGAGGAATATGGAGCAGCCGAATCTGCGCCTGGCCGGCGTGGGCGATTTCCGCCGCGGAGTCTTTCAGCGGTGCGCCGCCAAAGCCTTTCAAGGGGAATTCCATGTTCGACTGGCCCGACGCGAACCAGACGTCGCCGATCAAAACATCATCCAGAACGATCTTGTTGCTGCCGGTCACGGTGAGCTGGTACGGGCCTCCGGAAGACTCGGGAGGAAGGAAAATGCCCCAGTTTCCCAGACTGTCGCCGGTAGCCTCGCGGCTGATTCCATGGAACGCGACCGAGACCTTCTCCCCAGGGTCCGACCAACCCCAGATGTGAATGGGCTTATCTCGCTGCAACACCATATGGCTGCTGAGAATCCCAGGCAGCCTGGCTTCGCACGTTCCAGTGCGCGGATAGCAAGCCAGCAAAAGGGCGAGAGCGAAGACGCGAAGGGCAGTAGTGACGGGCATAAGTACATTTTGATGCAAAGAGCACGCTCGGTGGGGAATATCGTGCGGCGGACGCCCGCGTCCGCGTCTGCACGCCACAACATTTCTTCCCGCTGTTGTTTCGCAGGCGCTTTCGGTGTATGGTAGAGAAGAAAAGGCGAAGCCAGAGAAAGGCGACGAAAAAACGATCGCCCGTCCTACCACCACTATGAGCTTGTCGCTGGGATTTCCCGAATTTTCGCGTGAATTGGCGCTGGCGTCGAAGCAGTCGCTCGATGCGGTGGTCTCGCGCTTTCAGGCGGCGCATGCCGATCCCGAATCGCCCGTCCGCGCCATCCACCACCAGATGGCCGCGGAAGGCGTCTATGCCGACCTGCCGGCGGCCATCCATCCCGCCCTGCGCCAGGCGCTCGAAGCGCGCGGCATCGCGCGCCTCTACTCCCATCAGGCGGAGGCTTTCGCCGCGCTCGAAGCCGGCAAGAACGTAGTGGTGGTGACGCCCACCGCCAGCGGCAAGACGCTCTGCTACAACCTGCCCGTGACCAACCGGCTGCTGGCCGACGAGGGCGCCCGCGCCATGTACCTGTTCCCGACCAAGGCGCTGGCGGAAGATCAGTTGCACGAATTCCAGGGCGCGGTGGATGCGATGGGCGCGCAAATCCGCGCCTTCACCTATGACGGCGACACCCCGCAGGACGCGCGCAAAGCCATCCGCCAGCGCGCCAACGTGGTGCTCACCAATCCGGACATGCTGCATTCCGGCATTCTGCCGCACCACACCAAGTGGGCCCGCTATTTCGAGAACCTGCGCTATATCGTGATCGATGAGCTGCATTATTACCGCGGCGTCTACGGCAGCCATCTGGCCAACGTGCTGCGGCGGCTGAAGCGGATCACGGAGTTCTACGGATCGCATCCGCAATTCATCTGCTGTTCGGCCACCATCGCCAACCCGCGCGAGCTGGCCGAAACGCTCACCGGCGAGCCGTTCGAATTGGTCGAGCGCAACGGCGCGCCGCGCGGCGAGAAGTATTTCGTCTTCTACAACCCGCCGGTGGTGAATCGCCAGCTCGGCATACGCCGCAGCTACATACAAGAAGCGCGGCGGGTCGCGATGGAATTCATCGAAAGAAATCTGCTGACGCTGGTCTTCGCCAACAACCGCCTGGCCACGGAAGTGCTCGTGACTTATTTGAAGGACGCCTGCGACCGCGGGCCGGTGCCTTCGGAAACCGTGCGCGGTTACCGCGGCGGCTACCTGCCGCGCGAGCGCCGCGAGATCGAGCGCAAGCTGCGCGATGGCGAGATCCGCGCCGTGGTGGCCACTAACGCGCTCGAATTGGGCATCGATATCGGCTCGCTGGACGCGGTGGTGATGGCCGGTTACCCGGGTACCATCGCTTCGAGCTGGCAGCGCGCCGGCCGCGCAGGCCGGCGCCAGGGCACTTCCGCGGCCGTGCTGGTGGCCTCGAGCGCCCCGCTCGATCAATACATCGTCGAACACCCGGATTACTTTTTCGGCCGCTCGCCCGAGCATGCTTATATCAACCCGGACAATCTCGAAATCCTCATCGCCCACCTGAAGTGCGCCGCCTTCGAGCTGCCCATTCGCGACGGAGAAACTTACGGCCAGCACTCGACGGCCGATGTTTGCGCCTTCCTCGAGGAAGCCGGCTTCCTGCATCATTCGGCCGGAGCTTGGCATTGGACTTCGGACACTTATCCGGCCGATGCCACCAGCCTGCGCTCGATTTCGAGCGATAACTTCGTGGTGATCGATATCACCGGCGAGGCCGAAATAATCGCCGACGTTTCGTTCACCACCGCTCTCACCACGCTGCATGAGAAAGCCATCTATCTGCACGAAGCCCGCCAGTATCATGTCGAGCGTTTCGATTACGACGAGCGCAAGGCTTACGTGAAGCGCGTCGAGTCCGATTACTACACCGACGCCATCGATTACACGCAAGTGAAGGTGCTCGAAGAGTACGAAGGCGAGAGCTTGGCCGGCGCGCGCCGCGTGCATGGCGATGTGCGCGTCAACCGGCAGATCGTCGGCTTCAAGAAGATCAAGTTCTACACCAATGAAAACGTGGGCGCGGGCAAGCTCAACATGCCGGAGCAGGAAATGCACACCACCGCTTTCTGGCTGCATTTCCCGGCTGCCTTTCTGGCGCGATTGGCGGAATTCACGCCGGCCGAAAAGCAAAGCGGTATCGGGGGCTTGGGCAACGCGCTGCGCACAGTGGCCGCACTGCTGCTAATGTGTGACCCGCGCGACCTGGGCGTGGCGCTGAGCGAGGAAGACGCGGCGGGCGTGGGCACGTTCGAACCCAATCTCTATCTCTACGACGCGTACCCCGGCGGCATCGGCCAGAGCGCGCCGCTCTACCGCCTGGCGCCGCGCCTACTATCTCAGACCGCCGAACTGATCGCCGCCTGTCCATGCGACGCCGGTTGCCCCTCCTGCGTCGGCCCGACAGGCGAAACCGGCGAACGGGGGAAGCAAGCAGCAGGCAGAATTCTGGCGGAGCTGGCGGCGAGCCAGTAGGTGTGAGGCGAGATCGCCGGAGCGGCTCCCGATTCGCTAAACTCGACGGAAGATGTGTGGAATCGCGTTCGAGTGGGATCGAGGAAAGGATTCGGCGAACCGGCGGAAGCACGGCGTGGGATTCGCGGAGGCGAGCACCGTCTTCGACGACCCGCTTTCAATCACGATCCCAGACCCGGAGCACGGCATCGGCGAAGAGCGTTTCGTAATCATCGGGACCTCCAGCCAGCGCAGTCTGTTGATTGTGGTTCATACTATTAGAGGAGAGCGGATCCGTTTGATCAGCGCTCGCCCTGCGACGAAGCATGAGAAACGCAACTATGAAGAAACCTCCCTCTAAGCGCCCATCCCGTGAGATGAGGGCGGAGTACGACTTTTCCGGCGGCGTTCGTGGCAAGTACGTAGACAGATACCGGCGCGGAACCAACGTGGTGCTTCTCGATCCGGAAGTGGCCGAAGCTTTTCCGGATTCCAAGTCAGTTAATGATGCGCTACGGGCGCTGGTTGCCATTGCAGCACGAGCGGAAGCTCGCAAACGTGCGTGATCGCGACCCTGTCGAGAAGTCCCCGATCATTCCGCCCGGAAAAGCTGCCCCACGAACAGCGTGCCCCGCTTCAATTCACGCCGGACATCAGCCGCACCGTCGGCCGAATGAGAATCACCAGCACTAACGCGGCGACGATGGTGCAGCCGGCCACGATGCCGAAAAGCGATGGCAGCGGTATCGAGCTATAGAGCGACGCGGCTTTGCCCGCCAGCCAGTTGCCGATGCTGATCGAGAGGAACCAGATCCCCATCATGAAACCGGCTGCGCGCGCGGGCGCCAGCTTGGTCATGGCGCTCAACCCCACCGGGCTCAGGCACAGCTCGCCGATGGTCTGCATGAAGTATGTGCCGGTGAGCCACCACGACGATACCAGCGCGCCGTGCGCCGCCATCATGGAAGCGGGCACCAGGATGGCCAGCGCCAGGCCCGCCCAGAGCAGGCCCATCGAAAACTTGGCCGGGCTGGAAGGCTCGGCGTGGCGGCGATTCAGCGCCATCCAGAGCCACGCGAACACCGGGGCCAGCGCAATCACGAAAATCGGCTGTACGAACTGAAACCAGCTCGCGGGGAATTCGAACCCGAAGATGTGACGGTCCGTGCTGCGTTCGGCGAAAAGGCTGAGCGACGAGCCGGCCTGCTCAAAGGAGGCCCAGAAAACCGCCGACGCCACGAAGAGCACCAGGATGGCCGCCGACCGCTTGCGTTCTTCCGCCGTCCAGGTGTGCGAGAAAATCAGCCACGTAAACACTACCACCGGGATGCCCAGCAAGGCCCAACCCAGCGAATCGGAGATCAGCGCGACCGTGAAGGCGATCACGCCGGTGGCCCCCAGCACGCCAAGCGCGGCAAACACCGCCAAGCCGGCGCCCAGCGCCCATAGGGCGTTGCGCCGCTGCCGGGCGTCCTTCGCCGCATCGCCGGTAGACGCGGGCCGCAGGCCGGCATCGCCCAGATACTTGCCGCCGAGCACATATTGAATCAGACCGGCCAGCATCCCCAGGCCGGCCAACCCGAACCCCAGACGCCAACTGATCCGCTCTCCCACCCAGCCGCAGAAGATGGGGGAAATCAGCGCGCCGATATTGATCCCCATGTAGAAAATGGAAAAACCGGAATCGCGCCGCGGATCGCCCTGCCGGTAGAGTTGCCCCACAATGGTGCTGACGTTGCCTTTGAGCAGGCCCGTGCCCACCATGAGCAGTACCAGCGCCAGATAGAACGCGCCCTGACTAGGCCCCATCAGACAGAACTCGCCGGCGGCGATGAACAAGCCGCCCAGAAGCACGGCGCGCTGTTGACCGACGATGCGGTCCGCCACCCATCCGCCGCCCAGGCACAGCAGGTAGACCATGGCGGTATAGAGGCCATAGACCGCGCCGGCCTTATCGTCGTTGAAGCCGAGCCCACCCTTGACGATTTTGTCGGTCATGTAAAAGATGAGGATGGCGCGCATGCCGTAGTAGCTAAAGCGCTCCCACATCTCGGTGAAGAACAGCGTGGCGAGTCCGCGCGGATGGCCGAAAAACCGGGTGTCGTACTGGGCCTGGGAAGGTTGCGCGTCGGGCGGCGTGGTCGTCATGGAAAGGTCTTAGGGGCCAGTGTAGCATCGTGGGGCAGACCCCCTGGTCTGCGACGCCCTCGTCCCGCTCCCGGAAAGGCCGACGAGGGCGTCGGCCGCGGACCAGGGGGTCCGCCCCACGAAAATCGCATCCACGCTTTTGCCCCGCCGGCAGTTTATCTGATAGAGGATGAAAGTTCTGGCATTGGCGACGGTGGAAGCGGGCGACCAACCGGAAGGCTGGGACAGCGTGCTCGCAGCCGCGCGCGCCGGCGACCGCGCGGCATTCGATCTGCTAATGCGCCGCCATGAACGCCTGGTGCTGGGGACGGCCTACCGTCTGGCCGGCAATCTCGAGGACGCGCAGGACGCCTCGCAGGAGGTGTTCCTGCGGCTTTATCGCAACCTCGCGAAGCTCGACAGCGGTAACCTGGCCGCATGGCTCTACCGGGTAACGGTGAATGTGTGCCACGATGCACGGCGGCGCCGGCCGGGCACGGTTCCGGTGGACGACGCACCGGAATTGGCCGCCGCAGGTGACGATCCGCAGCAGAGCGCGGACGAGGCCGAGCGGCGGGCGCTGCTGCTGCGCAGTTTGCGCGTGCTCTCCGAAAAGGAACGCGCCGCGTTGGTGCTGCGCGACCTGGAAGGGCTTTCCACCGCCGAGGTGGCGGGCGTCTTGGGATCGAGCGTCGGCACCGTCCGCTCGCAGATTTCGAAAGCTAGATTGAAGATGCGGGATTTTGTGGAGCGCTATTCGCGGAGGCGCTTATGAGTTGTGCAATTTGGGAAGAACGGGTCGCGCTCTTTGCGGGTGGCGACTTGGGAACCGCCGAGGCCGCCGGCGTCGAGCGGCATTTGAGCCAGTGCGCAGCGTGCAACGCTCTGGCGGCGGATTTGCGCGTGGAGCTCGACGGATTGCGCCAAGTACACGCGGAACCGTTGGCAGCGGAGCACTACGCCGCCGTCCGCGGCCGGGTGCTGGCGGAGCTGGCAAAACCGCCGCGCCAGCGTGCGGCGAGGGCGTGGGCGTGGGCCGCTGCGCTGGCCGCTGCCGCGGCCGCCGTGTTGGTGGTGATGATGAAGCCGGCCGCGGTGCCAGTGCCCGACGTGCTGCGCCTGGTGGCTAGCGCGCCGGCAGTGGAACGGAGCCGGGCCCAGAGGGCACCCCGTAAGGGAGCGGTCATTTCCACGCATGTTCGGCGTCGGCGGGTGCGGGGGGCTGTCCCATCCGCCATCGAGGAGCGGAAGTTGGAGGTGGCCGAAGTCGTCACGCCACCAGCGCCAGTGCCGCCAGCCGTCGAAGATCCCCCGGTGCGCATGGTGCAATTGGCGACCGACGATCCCAACGTAGTGATCTATTGGCTATTCGAAGCAAAGGGAGAAGAACGATGAAACGAATCGCTGCAGTATTGATGTTGGCTGCCATGTCTCTGGCGGCGCAGGATAACAAGAACGCGCAATCGAAACCCACCGCATCCGACGAGACGATAAACAAGATGGCGGAAGAGCGGCTGGCGCGGAAGGCCGGCCCGGTTGAGAAGCTCTTCGTGCTGAAGTACGCCGACCCTAACCAGGTGGCTCATCTGGTGGGAGCGCTGGGAGGCTCGACCGCGACCGGTACCCACATGCAAGCCGTCGCCGTGACGGCGGATAGAGTTGCAATGGCAGTGATCGAGGATGCCATCAAGCAGTTGGATGTTCCGTCGGCTGCGCCCAAGAACATTGAGCTGACGGTCAACCTGATCGTGGGCACGGACGCCGAGAGCAGTCTGGGCAATTCCGTGCCCAAGGAACTGGAGAGCGTGGTGGCACAGCTCAAAGGCGCGTTTCCATTCAAGAATTACCGGCAAGTAGATCAGATTGAGCTGCGGACCCGCACCGGGGAACGCGCGGAGACCAGGAGCGAGGGAGCTGTGGTCTCGAAGGATTCGCTGCCTGTGTACGTGCCGGAATCGGGACCGGCGAGACCCCAAGCCACAACGATCACAACCAGCTTCAACATTCATTCCGCCGGGCTGGCGCCAGATGGATCGACGGTGCGGCTGGACGGCATGGAGGCGTCTATCAATTGGCCCGGCATTGCCAATAACTTGAAGCTCGACGCCAGCGTGGACGTGAAAGAGGGCCAGAAAGCGGTGGTCGGACGGATTGGCGTCGCGCACGACCAAGCCTTGTTCGTAGTGCTGACCGCCCATGTAGTACAGTAGCCCTTGCGCGGTGGACCGGTAGCGCCGGCGGTCTTGCCGCCGGTCCGCCGCCCGTGTCCGTCGCCCGCTGTTTGCCGCCGTGGGTTGTGATACAGTGCAGGATAAGATGGCATCCAGAAGCGTCAACAAAGTCATACTACTCGGAAATCTCGGCAAGGACGCCGAGACCAAGTTCACGGCCAGCGGAATCTCAGTTTCCAAGTTTTCGCTCGCCACGGGCCGGCGCCAGAAAGACGCGCAGACCGGTGAGTGGAAGGACATCACCGATTGGCACAACATCGTCATGTGGAAGACGGAGAACGTCGCTAACTATCTGCTGAAAGGCAAGCAGATCTATCTCGAGGGCCGGATCGAGACCCGCAGTTATGAGGACAAGGAAAACCAGAAGAAGTACATCACCGAAGTGGTCTGCGACGCCAACAGCCTGGTGCTTCTCGGTGGAGGCAGCCGCGAAGGCGGCGCTCCCGGCGGCGATCCGGACCGCGTGGTCTCGATGCCTCGCGCCGGCGCCCGCCCGCAATCCGCGCCCTCCGCGCCCGACGACATGAACCAGGGCATCACCGACGACGACGTGCCGTTCTAGAGAAGGTTGAACACTGCCGCGCGGCGATCACGGGCCATACTTCCGGCTGCCTGCCCCGGCGTTCGCCTCGCGCTTCACTGGAGGAACCAGTTTCGAGCGTCCTCGAAGATCCCCCTCCATCCGTCGCGTCCTGGCTGGTCGGCGATCTGGAAGGCGTGGTCCGCTCCGGCGATCCGGCGGAGGGTCACGTCCCGGCCCTTGGCCAGGAGCGTCGCGTATAGAACGTCGGATCCGGCCACGGACGCGTTCCGGTCCGCGGTTCCCTGCGCGATGAATACGCGCGCTTTCGTCTGGAGTAACTCCTCCATCGTCGATGAACTCCAGAAGGTTGACCAGCGCCGGTATGGATGGCCCAGGAAGTACTTGTCGGGGTTGTCCGGATCGGATTCAATTGCCGCCACATCGGCCAGCAGCCGTACCGTCTGCTGGTCGGGGTCCTGCGGCGAGTCTTCGTAGAGGTGGCCGTCCCGGGCGGATTCCAAAAGGCCGAAGAGCTGCGTGGGGCCGTCGCCTGCCAGCGAGGCGACATGGGTCACAAACCGGTTCATCGCAGCCACGCGGGCCGCGACGATCCCGCCTTCCGAACTCCCGATCGTCAGGCATCGGCTCGGGTCGCACAGGGGCAACTCGCGCGCCGCGCGCAGAGCGGCCGAGACGGCCTCCGCCCACCGTTCCAGGGTGTGCTCACGGCGAAACTCGGCCGAAGCCTGCGATGTTAGGTTGCTGTTTGCGTGGTGTTCCAGGAACTCGACCCCGGGCTTCTCCACGATCACGAGGTGCGCCTTTCCCGTGAAAATCTCCCTGTCCGCCCGATGGGCCTCGCGGGTCCGCCCATCGATGCGAATGAAATTCGAATACGCTCCGGAACCCAGGATCGAGACGACCAGCGGCAACCGTTCGGCCTGGTCGCCGCTGACGTAGAACGTGATCCGCCGGTCGAAACGGTCCAGCGTGTAATAGCGCGTGTAAGATATGTCCGGCGGCGATTGCGGGTCTTTCGCCGGCTGATACCGGCTCTGCGCACTCACGGCGGACAACAGGGCGAAGATCGGAGCGAGGTTGCGAGTTGCGGTTGAGATCCACATGCTAAAAATTTAGCACATTGCGGCTTGGCGGGCCAGTGCACCCGCGGCGATACCGAATCGAAGTGTTCCGTTCGCCTACTGCATCACCCACAGCATGACGAGGAAGAACAGCACCATCAGCACGCCGATGGCGAGCCACACAAATACGTAGAAGCGTTCTTGTTCGGGCGGCGGGGTGCTGATGCCGATGGTGCAGTGCAGCCCGCGCATCAGCTTAATCAGGAATCGCATCAACAATTCGGCTCTCCTGGGTTTGGTCACCGGCGCCGGCGAGGATCTGGCGGCCGGGAGACTGGGATTAGATTTACCAACTCCGGTGCCCGGCCGGGCTCGCCGCCCGGCTGGACCGATTGACAATCGGTCCGCAGGTTGTCAACCTGCCCCACTACAGCTTCTTGAACAATTTGTCGAAAGCGCTGCGCGCGTCTTCCGGGTTGCGCGGCGCTGGTGGACCGCCTGGCCCCGAGGATTGCGCCCCCGAGCCGTTCGAGGTTCCTTCGCGCGCCACCGTCACCCGCGGCGTGAACAGGCTGCACTCGTTGGCCCCGTCCTTCACCGCGATGCGCACTGTGATCGGCTTCAAACATTGAAAACGCGTGGACGGCTCGAAGTGCGAGCACTGCTTGCAACAGTGCAGCGCGACGTTGCACTTCGGGCACGCGCCGTTGAAGTCGACGCCCTCCGGGAGTGCCGTTGAGCAGTTATAGCAGCGGGAGGCCGCCACATGCTGCACCAGACGCGGCAAGCGGGGGCCGGTCACATCGATGGGCGGACGCGGACCTTGCGGCTTGGGACTGCCGTCCCGGGGAGCCCTGCCATCGCGGTCCGTGTCCATGTACCCGTGTTGTCTGTATTTGCGATCGCTGTCCATGGAGGTTTGCTCCGTATCTGCGGGAGAAGAGAGCCTTCGATTATCGAATCAGCTTTTCCGGGCGTTGACGAATTTCAACACAACGCACGTGCGCCGCAGGCCGATCCATGGGCCAGGTGGGCGACGTGGGATAACTAGAGGGGCTGGGGCGGGGCATCCAATTACGTGCCGAACAGATTCGGCCTCCCGCCAGTGCCTAAACTCATACATACCACGGAACGGGGTCCAATTGCACGCCCCTTCAAGATAAGGGTAACCAGTGAGTAATAGTATTGTTGCCGGGTTTTCCAAGTAATCTCGATCCCTACCCACCCGCGCTCCACTTCAACAGGTTGGTGCAGGGCCGGGTCAGCGGGTCGTCGAAATGGTTCGGGCTGACCCGGAGGGCATAGCCAAGCCGGCCGGTGCGATCGGGCAGGATCTCCTTTCCGAATACGGTCGCGGCGCCCTGCTGCTCGAACAACGGCAGCACCATCACCTCGGTTTCTTCCAGATGTCCATTGCTGCTCACCCGGCCCATCACCAGTTCCACTCTCACGTCCTCCGGCTGCAACCCGCCCAGGTCGATGGTGGCGCGCACCGGTACCGGCTTGCCGCTGATCCAGGAGCCGGTCGGGCCGTCGCCGGAATCCACGAACCGTACCCGGTCCCAGACCTCCCGCACGCGCGCGTTCCAACGCGCCCTTTCGTGCGTCAGCCTGAATTGCCCGGCCACCGCGCGCAGGTGCTGCTCGTGAGCCGGTTGGTACAACTGATCCATGTATTCCTTCACCATGCGCCGGCAATCGAACTGCGGGGTGATGTACATCAGCGATTGCTTCATACGCCGCACCCATTCGCGCGGACCCTGCTCGCGCCGCTCGAAGAACATCGGCACAATCTCGTTCTCGAGCAGGTAGTAAATGGCGCTGGCGTGCAGCGCATCCTGGTCCTCGGAGTATTGTTCCCGCTCGCCGATCGCCCAGCCGCCCGAGTGTTCGTAGGCTTCGTCGAACCAACCGTCCAGAATGCTGAGGTTGAGCACTCCGTTGATGGCGGCCTTCATGCCGCTGGTGCCGCACGCCTCTTCGCCGCGCCGCGGATTGTTCACCCACAGATCCACGCCCTGCACCAGCTCGCGCGCCACCTTCATGTCATAGTCTTCCACGAAGACCAGGTGCTTCCACAGCTCCGGATCGCGCGAAAGCTGGACAATCTCGCGAATGAAGCTCTTGCCCGGCTGATCCTTCGGGTGCGCCTTGCCGGCGATGACAATCTGCACCGGCATCTCTTTGTGGAGGAGCACCCGCTTCAGCCGCTCGACATCGCGAAACAACAGCGTGGCGCGCTTGTAGGTGGCGAAGCGGCGCGCAAAACCGATGGTGAAGGCGTTGGGGTCCAGCACTTCGCTCGAATGCCGAACTTCCGCCACCGGGGCCTGGCGCCGCACCGCGGACAAGCTCTGGCGCTCCCGCACGAAGGCCACCAGGCGCCGCTTCCGCCGCCGGTGCGCTTCCAGCAGTTCCTCGTCGGGAATCTCTTTCACCTGCTCCCAGATCGAGGCGTCGTTGAACCGCTCGCGCCAGTCCGGTTCCAGATACTGGTCGTACAGCCCCGCCAGGTCGCCATTCAGCCAACTCGGCACGTGGACGCCATTGGTCACCGAAGTGATCGGGACTTCCCAAACCGGCAATTGCGGCCACAGGTCGTGGAACATTTCCTGCGAGATGTTCCGGTGCAGCCGGCTGACCGCGTTGCGGTAGGCCGACGTCTTCAGCGCCAGCACGGCCATCGAAAAGCGTTCGTCGCGGTCGAGCGGGTTGCGCCTTCCCAGCCCCATCAAGTGGTTGAAGTCGATGCCGATCTCGCCGCAATACGCGGAAAAATAGTGGTACATCATGCCGGGATCGAACAAGTCGATACCCGCCGGCACCGGCGTGTGGGTGGTGAACACGTTGCTGGAGCGGGCCGCCTCCAGCGCCTCCTCGAAGCTGAGCTTGTCCTCGCCCATGTAACGCCGCACCTGCTCCAGCACCAGGAACGCCGAGTGTCCCTCGTTCATGTGGAACACGGTGGGCTTCAGACCGACCGCCTTGAGCGCCCGCATGCCGCCGATCCCGAGCACGATCTCCTGGCGGATGCGCGTATCGATGTCGCCGCCGTAAAGCGAATCGGTGATGTCGCGATCCTGCGGCAGTACGTTCTCCGGAATGTTGGTATCCAGCAGGTAGAGCGCGATCCGTCCTACATCCAGTTTCCACACCTGGATATACACGTCGCCGGTGGGCAACTGCACCGTGACTTTCAGGTCGTGGCCCTCCGCGTTCTTCACCGGGACCAGCGGCAGCGTATAGAAATCGTTGGTCGGATAGCGCTCCTGCTGCCACCCGTCCGGATTGAGCATCTGCCGGAAATACCCCTGCTGATAGAGCAGCCCGATGCCCACCAGAGGGTAATCCTGGTCGCTCGAAGACTTCAGATGATCGCCGGAAAGGATGCCCAAACCGCCCGAATACACCGGCAGGCACTCGGTGAGGCCATATTCCGCGGAAAAATAGGCGATCAGCTTGCCGTCGGCCGCGGGCGGTGCCTTCCTGACGTGAGCATCGAAAGTCTCGCAAGCCAGTTTGTACAGCGCCAGGTAGCGCGCGTCGGCCGCCGCCTTGTCCAAAGTCACTTGCGACACGCGGCCCAGCATCAGCACCGCGTTGTATCCGCAGTCTCGCCATAGCGCCGGGTCAAGCCGCCGGAAGAGCGCGCGCTGCAGCGGCTCCCAACTCCATAAGATATTGTAAGCAAGCTCCGTCATCCGGGAGAGCGAAGGAGGCAAAGCCGGGCGGACCAGAAACTCCCGAATCGGTTGGATGTGAAACGGCATACGCCAGGGGCTCCCTTTACGATAACAAATCGGAAAAAATCACACGAAACTGCACGCCGGCAGCTTCGCGTACGTCACAATATAAGAAGGTCATGCGTTTTGCGCCAATCATCTGGTTGATTGCAGCCACTACGGGGTGGGCGGGAGAGTTCGCCGTCTTCGCCAACGGGTCACGTTTGCACGTGGACGGCCATGAACTTGCCGGCCCTCAGGTCCGGTTACATTCAGGCGCCGGCTACATGGAACTGGCCGCGTCCGCCATCGTGGGCTTCGAGCCGGATGGCGTGGCCACGCCGGAACCTGCACTCCGGGGCGATCCTCCAAAGCCGGACGCCATCACTCCAATCGTACCGCGCCAACTGGCCGACGCCGCCGCCGACAAGTATGGGCTGCCACGCCAATTGGTTCGCAGCGTCATGGCTGCCGAATCCGGGTTCGACCCGCGGGCCTTATCTCCCAAAGGCGCGATGGGCCTGATGCAACTCATGCCATTAACGGCCCAGAGTCTGGGAGCCGATCCCAAGGATCCGGCTCAAAACGTGGATGCCGGAGCCCGCTATCTTCGCGACCTGCTCCTCAAGTATGACGGATTACTCTGGCACGCGCTGGCCGCGTACAACGCCGGCCCCGAGGCTTTGGAGAAATATCATAACCAAATTCCGCCCTACCGCGAAACCATCCTCTATATCGAAAAAATCGATCGGGACCTGAAGCGGTCAGCCGGCGCGTCCCAATAGCCGCGCTAGTTTCATCAGTGGCTCCAAAATCCTTTTCTCGACTCTTTCAGCAGCCTGTAAAGCGTGCTCTACCTCACGCGCGCAGAGTCACGATTAACGAATCGAGCGCGATCGATTTCTGAATGTTGCGCCGCAGCAGGCGCGCGATTTCATCCACCTGCGCCACCGCGCGGCGAATCCAGGCGAACTCCACTCTTCCGGCCAGCGCTTCCAGCTCGCGGCGTATGTCCTGGTTGCGGATTTCGCCGCCGCCCTCGCGCAGGATCAGCAGATCGCGCAGCAGGCCGTAGAGCGCTTCCAGGTGCAGCTCCAGCTTTTCGCTTTTGCTGCGCGCGATGGTCTCGGAAACCGGCAGCCATGCGCTGTATGGCGCCGCTCCGGCGGCCACTTTCGCCAGCGTCAGCATGGAGGCGCGCCGCTTGTCATAAGCGTCGAGATCGATCGAGACGGCCACGCCCGGACTGCCCGCTGCCAGCGCCACCCGCCGCTCCGGCCGGTCCAGGCCGCGCGCGCGGACGAACTGCTCCATCTCTTCGCGCCCCAGCGGCGTGAACTGGAACGGCACCGCGCGCGAGCGAATGGTGGGCAGCAGATCGTAAGCGTTTTCCGCGGTCATGATGAGGATCAGGTGCGGCGGTGGCTCCTCCAGCGTCTTCAGCAGCGAGTTGGCGGCCTGGTCGTTGGCGCGGTCCACGTGGTCGATCAGGAAAATGCGCCGTGCGCCCTGGTGCGGCAGGAACGGCGCGCGCTCCTTCAGCTCCCGCGCCTGCTGAATCGTGATCTGCCGCAGCGGCCCATCCGGCGCGAAGGTCACGAAATCCGGATGGCTCGAGAACAGCAGCGGATCTTGATTGCGTTTGTCGGGCGCCCACTTTTCGCGCGCGGTGACGGCATCCCGGTTGGCCTCCAGGCTCAAATCGTCCTGCTCGATCGCCGCCGGGCGCGGTAACAGCCGCTCACCCAACCGGCGCGCCAGCGTGGCTTTTCCGACGCCTTCCGGCCCCGCGAACAGCAGCGTCTGCGCCAGCCGGTCCTGCGCCACCATCTGCTCCAGCGCCTGCGTCACCTGCGGGTTGCCCCAGAAGTTGTCAAACATTCGGGCTCACCAGCCGCCAGATTGCGGCTTCGATCTCATCCATGCCGGCGCGGCCGTTGACCAGTTTCACCCGTTCCGGCTCGCGCGCAGCGAGCTCGTGGTAGGCGCGATAGACTTCTCGATGGAACTCGAGCGACTGCTCGTCCATCCGCGTCTCGCTGCTGGTTTCCGCCTGATTGCGCGCGTGCGCCCGCGCCAGGCTGGTCTCCGCGTCGATATCCACCAGCAGCGTGAGGTGCGGCTGCAAACCGCGGCAGGCGATGCGGTCAAGCGCCATCACGTTCTCCGCGCCCAGCCCGCGCCCGTAGCCCTGGTAGACCAGCGACGAATCCGTGAAGCGGTCCGCCAGCACCACTTCGCCGCGCCCCAGCGCCGGCAGAATCCACTCATCCACGTTCTGCGCGCGCGAAGCGAAGTAAAGCAGCAGCTCGGCGGTAGGGCACAGTTCCTGGTTCGCGCCATCGAGCAGAATGCGGCGGATCTTGGCGCCGATCGGCGTGCCGCCCGGCTCGGCTGTCTCGAGCACGGTGCGCCCCATCGCGCGCAGCCGCGCCGCCAGACGCCGCATCTGCGTAGTCTTCCCGGAGCCGTCCATGCCCTCGAAAGTGATGAACAAGCCGCTAGCCGGCATTCCGCACCACGGTTTGAGGATCAATAAAAATGTTGAGCAACTTCCACTATCTCACGGGCTCGCCATTGGCAGGTCGGGGACCTGCCCCACCCGCCGGCTCGTGGGGCAGGTCACCGACCTGCCAATGCCGGCTGGGTGGGTGATTTGCCCCACCACGAGACATCCGCGCTCCAAACCGTTGTGTTTCTCAGCGATTTGCCCCACCCGGCCGTGGCCCATCAAGTGCAGCATTCTACTATACTCAACCGGAGGAGCCGATGAATTTCGATCAAGCCCCTATGCTGGTGATCTGGGAAGTGACGCAGGCCTGTGACCTGGCGTGCGTCCATTGCCGCGCTTCGGCTCAGTCCGAGCGCAACCAGAACGAGCTGACCACCGAACAGGGCTACAAGCTGCTGGACGAAATTCGGCGCTTCGGCGAACCGTTGATGGTCTTCACCGGCGGCGACCCGCTCAAGCGGCCCGACCTGTTCGATCTGGCGCGCTACTCGGTCAAGATCGGCTTGCGCACCAATGTCACCCCCAGCGCCACGCCGCTGCTGACCAATCAGGCTATCGACCAGTTCAAGGAAGCCGGCATTTCGCGCATGGCCATCAGCGTGGACGGCCCCGACGCCCAAACGCACGACGATTTCCGCGGCATCCCCGGCACCTTCGACCGCGCGATGATCGCCTTGCGGCACGCGCGCGATATCGGCCTCGATACCCAGTTCCAGACCACCGTCACCCGCCGCAACATGCACCGGCTTCCGGAAGTGGCGGAGATCGTCAAGGAAGTGCGGTCGAAGATGTGGAGCCTGTTCTTCCTGATCGTCACCGGCCGCGCGCTCGAAGACGACGACTTGGCCGCCGCCGAATACGAAGATGTTTTCGCGTTCATGTACGAGCTTTCGAAGACCGCGTCTTTCGGCATCAAGACCACCGAGGCGATGCACTACCGCCGCTACGTGGCGCAGCGCATCAAGGCCGAGCACGGCGCCACCGAAAACGAAAACGCCAAGGGCGTGGCCTTCCGCACGGCGGGCGTCAGCGATGGCAAGGGCTTCGTGTTCGTCTCGCACACCGGCGAGATTTTCCCCTCCGGCTTCCTGCCGGTGAGCGGCGGTAACGTGCTGCGCGAACCGCTGACCGATGTCTACCGCAATGCCGATCTTTTCCGCTCGCTGCGCGACACCTCGCAGCGTGGCGGCAAGTGCGGTGTCTGCGAATACCAGAAGATCTGCGGCGGCTCCCGCTCCCGCGCCTACGCCTTAACCGGCGACTATCTGGCCGAAGACCCGCGCTGCACCTATCAGCCGCACCTGGCCGACGCCATCGCGGGGTGAGAGCGGAATCGGAGCCGCGACCGCGTGGCGCGGGCTGTCAAGCCTGCAGAGCCGAGAGTCATCTCGGCTTTTCTTCCCCCGCGCAGGCGTGATTTTCAACCAAGCGGTCGCTGTCCAGCGCGCGCCGCGGGCCGGTTAGACGATAATGATTCCGATGCCAGAAACCGGCCGGACCGCTCCCTGGACTTTGCTGGTGGTGCTCTCGATGTGCGCGCCGGCGGGCCTTAGCGCACAGGAATTGAAGCCCGCGACAGCGCACGCCTTCGATTGCTACGCCCAATCCGCGGAAGCGCGCCTGGACGCCCGCAAGGCATTTCTGGCGGCGGATTTGGACGCCGCCCTGAATGATCGCCTGGTGCGAGGCCAGCGCGTCGAGACCTTTCCGGCCAACGGAGCCAATCCGCACAAACTCCCCGCCGCCCATCTCTATGATTGGATCGGCAGTGTCTTCATTCCCGGTGGCACGGCCGATCGAACCATCCGCCTGCTTCAGGACTACGGCCACCGCGCGCAGTACTTCCCCGACATGGTGTCGGAGTCCAAGCTGGCTTGCCGGACCGGCGACGGCCATTTTCAGTACTCCATGCAGGTAAAGGAGGCGGGGCACATCGAGATTCGCAGCGACGTGGTCTGGGAGCGGGTGGACCAGCATCGCTGGAAGTGCCGTTCCTACGCCACCAGCCTGCGCGAAATCGGCTCGAACCACGGCTACCTGTTGCGTCTCTACTCCTACTGGCGCGTCGCGGAGGTGGAGAAAGGCACTTATGTGGAGGGCGAGTCCATCTCGGTCACCGCCGAATTCAGCGCCATCGCGCGCGTGTTCGGGTCAGCGCTGCTGGGCCTCAGTCCGGAGAAGACCCTGCGGCACTCGCTCGCGTCCATCCGCGAACTGGTGCTGAACCAGAGCCTGCAGTTCGCCGGCCCCCCGGCCGGTTTGCCCGCCTGCGGCGACGTATTTCGCCCCGCCCGCTGCGAAGCCGGGCAAGGCAAGTGAAGGCGGCCTCGCTTACTTGTGCGCGTTCTTGACGGCCTTCGGGCGCTCCAGTATCGACTTCAGGAATGCTACTTCTTCCGGCGAATACGGCGTGCCGTCCTGGCGGAAGATCTCGTGGAACCAGACGGCAGGCTGGCGGTCTATGTACGGGCTCTTCCAGGAATCCCACGGCAGGTAGGTTTGCGTCTTTCCCGCCACCAGCCCCCAGTTGTACGCGCCGATGTTGTGCTTCTTGGCGATCGGCAGGATGCTCTGGAACGTGCTGCCATTGGGCCGCGCCATGTACTCGGTGCACAGGATCGGACGATGCAGCGCCTCCAGCCAGACCACGCGCTGTTCGAATTCGTCGGGCTTCGCGTAGCTATGAAAACTCACCACATCGGAATTGTCGAGCTGGATTTTCTCCATCTCGGTCAGCTTGTCCGGGCTCGACCAGTCGCCGCGCCACAGGCCGGTGGTCAGCGGCTGCTGGGGCAAACCGCCGCGCGCAAAAGTGAAAACCTTGGGTAACAGCGCCTCGACCAGCGCGGCCTTGTTGGCCGGTTCGGTGGTGCCGTAGCTGTCATCGTTGAGATTGTCCGGCTCGTTCCACAGGTCCCAGGCCAGCACTCGCTTATCGTTTCCGAAATCGTCGATAATGTCCTGCACGTAGGCCAGCAGGTTGTCGTATTCCTTGGGATTCATCAATGCCTGCGCGCCGGGACTTTGCACCCAGCGGGAATTATGGATGCCAGGCTGCGGCGGCCGCTGCGGGCCGATTTCGGGGAAAGGATCCCAACAGGAATCGAAGAGCACAAACAGCGTCTTGATGTGGTGCTGGTCCGCGATTTTGAGGTACGTGTTGATGCGCCGCTTGAAACCGCCTGCGTCCTTGTGCCAGGCCAGGTAGTGCAGAAACACGCGCATGGTGTTCATTCCCAGCCCTTCGGCCAAGCCCAGCTCGCGGTCGATAGTGGTGGGATCGAACGTGTCCGCCTGCCACATTTCGAGCTCGTTGGACGCGGTGGAGGGAATGAAATTAGCGCCCACCGGCCAGGCTTCCCGCGCGTACCACTGCTCAGCCTCCGCTTCCGTCCAATGCCGCTGCTGCCGATTCCGTTGTTGTCCAAAAAGAGACAGCCCGGCCAGCAGACACAGCCCGATTCGCCATGGTTTCATGTTGTGCTCGCCTTGATTGTAACGTAAGGTGAGGCAGGTCCCCGACCTGCCAACAGCGGGGCCGCGAGGCCGCCCCTACGGGGCTGTTGGCAGGCCGGGGACCTGCCCCACGAGCGACTTCACCAGCCCGTCGATGGCCTGCAGCCTGCGCCAGAATTGCGGCAGCAGATCGAGCCGCAGCGCGTTGGGACCGTCGGAAAGGGCCTTCTCCGGCGCGTCGTGCACTTCGACGAAAATGCCGCTCACGCCGACCGCGACAGCGGCGCGCGCCAGTGGCTCGATGAACTGCGGCTGCCCGCCGGAGACCGCGCCGGCGCCGCTCGGCAGTTGCACGCTGTGGGTGGCATCGAACACCACCGGCCACCCCGCATCGCGCATGATCTCGAGGCCGCGCATATCCACCACCAGGTTGTTGTAGCCGAACGAGGAGCCGCGCTCGGTGATGACCACCTGCGAATTTCCGGTGGAAGCCACTTTTTCCGCGGCGCGATGAATGTCGTGCGGCGCCACGAACTGTCCCTTCTTGATGTTGACGATGCGGCCCGTGCGGCCCGCCGCCAGCAGCAGATCGGTCTGCCGGCAGAGGAAAGCGGGAATCTGCAGGATGTCGGCCACCGCGGCCACCGGTTCGGCCTGCGCCGCCTCATGAATATCGGTGAGGATCGAAAAGCCTTCCGCCTTCAGCCCGGCCAGAATGCGCAGTCCTTCGACGAGGCCCGGCCCGCGATAGGCGTCCAGGCTGGTGCGGTTGGCCTTGTCAAACGACGCCTTGAAGACGAAGCCGCCGCCCACGGCGTCGCGAATGCCGCGCGCCATCCGGTGGACGTGCTCTTCGCTTTCGATCACGCACGGTCCGGCGATCAGCACCAGCGGACGGGGTGCCCCCTGGGCCCGGCCGAACGCGCTGAACTCAATCGCCATTCGAATACAACGTCTCCGCTCGGTCCCGGATCTCGGCGCCCGGCCCCAGCCGCCGCTGCCGGTATTCGTAAGCGGCCCCGATGAACGCCTTAAACAGCGGATGCGGCTCCATCGGCTTGCTCTTGAACTCGGGGTGGAACTGGCAGCCCAGATACCAGGGGTGATCGGCGATCTCGCAAATCTCGACGTAGGTGTTGTCCGGCGTTTCGCCGGTGATGCGCAGGCCGGCCGCCTTCAGCCGCTCTTCGTACTCGCGGTTGAATTCGTAGCGATGGCGATGGCGCTCCTGAATCTCGCGCGTGCCGTAGGCCCCGTAGGCGAAGCTGGTCTCCGCCAGCTTGCAGGGCCAGCTTCCCAGCCGCATGGTGCCGCCCAGCTCATCCACGCCCTTGAGTTCGCGCAGCTTGAAAATCACGCGGTGTGGCGTACCCGGGTTGAACTCGGTCGAATCCGCGCCCTCCAGTCCGCACACGTTGCGCGCGTATTCGATCACCATCGTCTGCATGCCCAGGCAAATGCCGAAGTACGGCACCTTGCGTTCGCGCGCGTAGCGAATCGAGTTGATCATGCCCTCGATACCGCGCTTGCCGAACCCGCCGGGCACCAGGATACCGTCGTAGCCTTCGAGCTGTTTCTCCCATTCCGGGCCGAGCACGCCTTCGGCTTCGATCCAGTGAATATTGACTTTCAACCGGTGCGCCAACCCGCCGTGCAGCAGAGCTTCCTTCAGGCTCTTGTAGGAATCCTCGTATTCCACGTACTTGCCCACCAGACCGATGGTCACTTCGTCGCGCGGATTCTGCATGCGCTCCAGCATGGCGGTCCAGCGGTCCAGGTTGCGCTCGCCGGTGTTGAGGTGCAACAGGCGGCAGACGATGTCGTCCACGCCTTCGCCGGCGAACATCAGCGGCACTTCGTAAACGCTTTTGACGTCGCGCGCGGTCACCACGGCTTCCACATCCACGTCGCAGAACAGCGCGATCTTCTCTTTCATTTCCTGCGAAATGAAGCGTTCCGAGCGGCAGATCAGGATATCGGGTTGGATACCGATGCCGCGCAGCTCCTTGACGCTGTGCTGAGTGGGCTTGGTCTTCAGTTCCTGCGCGGCCGCGATCCAGGGGACCAGCGTGACGTGTACGAACACGCAGTTGCCGCGTCCCTGTTCGTGGCGCATCTGGCGAAGCGCTTCGAGAAACGGCAGCGATTCGATATCGCCTACTGTGCCGCCGATTTCGGCGATCACCACGTCCACGTCCTGCGCCACCCGTTTCAGCCCGGCCTTGATTTCGTTGGTGACGTGCGGGATCACTTGCACGGTCTTGCCCAGATAATCGCCGCGGCGCTCGCGGGCGATGATCTGCTCGTAGATGCGGCCGGAGGTCAGGTTGTTGCTCTGCGTGAGCTTGGCGTGGGTGAAGCGCTCGTAGTGCCCGAGGTCGAGATCGGTTTCGGCGCCGTCGTCGGTGACGAAGACTTCGCCGTGCTGGAACGGGCTCATGGTGCCCGGATCGACGTTGAGATACGGATCGAACTTCTGGCAGGTGACCTTCAGCCCGCGGCTCTCGAGCAGGCATCCGATGGAAGCCGCTGCGATTCCCTTGCCCAGCGACGAGACCACGCCGCCCGTTACGAATATGTATTTAGCCATATGATTTCACCCGTTGGCAGGTCGGGGACCTGCCCCACCTTGAGCGTTACGAAAATGTATTTGGCCATATCAATTCACCCCCGGCATCATGGAAGCTTCGAAGAGCCGCGAGACCCGTTCCAGGTCTTCGGGCGTATCCACGCCCAGCGACTCATAGTCGGTTTCGATTACCCGTATGGGGTACCCGTTCTCGAGAGCGCGCAGTTGCTCCAGGCGCTCGGCCCGCTCGAGCGGGCCCACCGGCAGGCGCGAATAGCCCAACAGAAAATCCCGCCGATACACGTAGAGCCCGATATGTTTGAACCACGCGCCGTCCTGTTCCCGCGTATAGGGGATGGCGCAGCGCGAAAAGTAAATCGCGTCCCCGGCATGGTTAGCCACCACCTTCACCACGTTGGGATCGTCGATTTCGCGCGGGTCTTCGATCTTTTTCTTCAGCGTCGCCATCACCACTTCGGAATCGTGAAACAGGGGCAGAATGGCGGCGTCGATGGCGGCGGGATCGATCAGCGGCTCGTCGCCTTGAATGTTGACCACCACCGCAGCCTCTTCGGCCGAGGCGACTTCCGCCACGCGGTCGGTGCCGGAGAGATGGTCGGCTCGCGTCATGCGGACCCGCGCTCCGAAACTCCTGGCGGCCTCATAAACCCGCTTGTCGTCAGTCGCGATGATAATGTCCGACAGGTAACGCGACTGGCAGGCGCGCTCATAGACGTGCTGCAAAACTGTTTTTGAGGAGAGGAGCGCCAGAACCTTGCCAGGAAAACGTGTAGAGCCAAATCGCGCGGGAATCACGCCCAGAATTTTACGGGGCACACAGGATCATACCATAAAACCCCTGTGATAGACTTGGTGTAGAAATGCTGGCCTGACAGCTATGCTCCTGTCCCGGTGTGAGCTGCCCGTCGTCCTCGCCGCCTTCCTGGGTTTCTCATTTTGGGCGCAAGCTCAGGAGCCCGGTGGCTCTCCCGCTACCATCGCGCCGAGGCCCAAGGCGGCCGGAAAAGAGCAGGTTCTTCCTAAGGCCAACATCCGCGTGGATACCACGCTGGTGCTGATTCCGGTTACCGTGACCGATCCCATGAACCGCTTCGTCACCGGCCTGGAAAAAGAGAATTTCAAGGTATTCGAAGACAAGAAGGAACAGGAAATCAGCCAGTTCTCGAGTGAAGACGCGCCGCTTTCGGCGGGCGTGATATTCGATTGCAGCGGCAGCATGGGCCACAAACTGGAAAAATCGCGGCTGGCGGTTTCCGAGTTCTTCAAGACCGCCAACCCGGAGGACGAGTTCTTCCTGATCCAGTTCAACGATACGGCTAATCTGGTGCAGCCCTTCACGCAAAATCTGGAGGAAATTCAAAACCGCCTGACGTTCACTTTCTCGAGAGGCCGAACCGCGCTGCTCGATGCCGTCTTTCTCGGTCTGCACACCATGAAGCGGGCGAAGAATCCGCGAAAGGCACTGCTGATCATCTCCGACGGCGGCGACAACAACAGCCGGTACACGGAAGCGGAAATCAAGAACCTGGTGAGGGAAGCGGACGTCCAAATCTATGCGATTGGAATTTACGAGGAAGGCCCGGCGCGCTCGCGGAGCCCGGAGGAGAGCGCCGGCCCGGCGCTGTTGGCCACCATCGCCGAACAGACCGGTGGGCGGCAGTATGAAGTGGACAACTTGAACGAACTTCCGGACGTGGCGGCGAAAATCGGCGTGGAATTGCGGAACCAGTACGTGCTCGGGTATAGCCCGCAAAATCTCGATCGCGACGGCAAATACCGCCATGTGGTAGTGAAGGTGATTCCGCCGCGCGGTCTGCCGCTGCTGCGGCCCTTCTGGAGACTGGGATATTATGCTCCTTCGCAATAGCTGGCGGGCGCCGGCGCTGCTCGTCGCGCTGGCCGCCTTCGGCCAGGAGAAACCCGCGGTTCCGCCCGGCGCCGAGGATGCGGGCGTGGTGTTCCGCGCCGACACGCGCCTGGTGGTGTGTCACACGACGGTGGTGGACAAGTACGGCCACCTGGTGCTGGACCTTCCCGAATCCGCTTTTTCGGTTGCCGAAAACGGTGTGCAGCAAGCCATCAAGCGGTTCAAGCGGGAGGACGTGCCGGTATCGCTGGGGCTGATCATCGACAACAGCGGCAGCATGCGCGACAAGCGCGCCAAGGTGGCGGCGGCGGCGCTGGGACTGGTCAAGGCCTCCAACAAGGACGACGAGGTCTTTGTGGTCAATTTCAACGACGACGCTTACCTCGATTTGCCCCACGGCAAGGACTTCACCAACGACATCACCGAAATGGAAGAGGCGCTTTCCCACCTCGATTCGCGCGGCGGCACGGCCATGCGGGATGCCATCCGCATGTCCATCGACCACGTCAAGCAGAAGGGCCACCGCGACAAAAAGGTGCTGGTGGTGGTGACCGACGGCAACGACAATTCGAGCGTCATCAGCCTGGAGAACCTGGTGAAGGCCTCGCAGCAGAGCGAAGTGCTGATTTACGCAGTGGGCCTGTTGAGCGAGGAAGAGCGTCGCGAAGCCGTGCGCGCCAAGCGGGCGCTGGAGGAACTGGCGGCGGCGACCGGCGGCGAAACATTCTTCCCCAAAGATCTGAGCGACGTCGACCACATTGCGCAAGACGTGGCGCGCGACATCCGCAGCCAGTACACCATCGAGTACTCGCCCAGCAATACCGCCATGGATGGTTCCTACCGCACGATCAAGGTCGCGGTGAATGCGCCGGGGCACCCGTCGGTGCGGACGCGCAGCGGCTATTACGCCACTCCCGACCAGGGATCGCCGGCGCCCAAGGGCTCCAACGCCCTGAAATCGAAATAATGCTCGGTCTTCTCTGGCGTATGACCCGCGGCTACCGCCTGTGCCTGTGGCGCAGCCCGTACCTGCGCTGGCGCGTCGAAACTTACTCGGGGCTGCACGCCGGCGCCATCACGCCGGCCGATTTCTGGCGCTTCGCCTGGCGCCAACGGCGGGAGTTGGCCGGTTATCTGCGCTGGGCCGGGAAGATGCGGCGAAAGACCCGCGCGGCCGGGTGATCAAGCGTAATTACCGGGAGATCGTAGGGACCGGGCATGCCCGGCCCGGCTAGGCTCAGTTGTAGTGGGCCGCGTTGTTTTCCGCGAAACTCGCCAATTCCGCCGGCAGATCTTCCAGCGTATAGATCGAATTGGTCGGGCAGACCGGAATGCACGCGCCGCAATCGATGCAGTCCGCGGGATTAACGTAAAGATGCGGGACGTCGGCGAAGCCCGGTTCGTCCTTTTTCGGATGGATGCAATCCACCGGACAAGCCTCAATACACAACTCGTCCTTCGTGCAGGTATCTGTAATTACATATGCCATGCCCGTTGATGTGCAATTGCCCTGCCACTACGCAGAATCATCAACTTACGTAGAATCAGTCGCGAAATTCGACACCCCAAGGCGCTGCGTGGGTGAAGTTCCGCAGCCGACCGGCAGCCGGGTGGTGGAATCGCGCTAACCGGCCAGCGTGGCGCAGAGCTGTCGGGCCTGCTGAGCCAAGAGTCATCTCGGCTTTTCTTTGGCGTGCTACAGCAGATCCCCACGCAAAATGGGCCGGCCCGCTAGTGAAGTCCGGAAGCCATACACGGCGATCACAGCCACAATCGCCAGGGCTACCAGGTTGAGGGCCGACGGTTCCGCGCTCCATGGCACGTTTCCAAGGACGTCCTGCGCGGCAATCGCCACCATTAACGCCAGTAAGCCGAAGCGCAGAAGGATGAAAGCAAACAAGGCGGCGTAGGCGGCCTGGAACGGACGGTCGATCCAGTTGGAGCCTGGGCCGCTGATGACCACGGTGGTGAGCAAGATGAACGCAGCAGCCGCCAGCCACTGTTTGCGCAACAACACGCGCAGCACGAAAAACACGAAGAAGAGAAAAATGGAAGTGAACAGGCTGTTGCATATCGACTGCGTGAGCAGATATACGCTGTGGCGAACCCCGGTGAGCGCGCCGAAGGCGGGTATGTTGGGAGCGCCACTGGCGCCGTGGCACGCCAGTTGAATATAGGTGGTGACGGCAAACAGGGCTCCGGCGGCGGCTCCAATCAACAGGTCACGGCCCACCAATGGATCGCGGATACCCTTGGCTACGTAACGTGTCCACCCGATCATGGTGTGCGGCCAGCGCTTCCGCACCCATGGCTCCAACGCCAGATAGAGGACCCACGCCAAGCCGGCATTGATGCCGGCGACGGCCACCACGCGCCAGAATGTGTCGATCTCCTGGCTGGTGGTGGAATGGGCCGTGGCGAGGTAACGGCCGGCGGCCATGCAGACGAAATAGAGGGTCGCCAAAGCCAGCGCGCCGCGCTTGTCGCCCTTCCCCTGTTTGTGGTTGAACCAGGCGATGAAGCACGCGGCGGCGAAGGCGATATAGATCACCACCAGCACCAGCCAAGGCGCCTGGACGCCCGCGGCGCTTTGCATGCGCTCCGGCTTGGTCCAGGCGCCGATGACGCGGAAAAAGACCGGTCGCCCGCGCCAGGCCGCGGCTTCGATGCGCAGCGCGGAGGCGGTGACGGGATCGGCTCCGGTCCAGGCGGCCCGCGTGTCCCAGTTGGCGAGCGGCGTCCACTCGGGTGCGGCCGGCTGCCATTTGGCGAGGTCGAGGCCGGCGGCGGCGAACAGCCGGCTCCAGTCGAAAGCGGCTGCCGGGGCGGCCGGTGGTTCCTTCTGCGGCGGAACGGCCTCGAGGTCCAACAGGCGGCCCTCTCGGTCCGTGCGCAGGCGGATCATGCCGGAATTTTCCTGCGGCGGATCGGCGAAGTTCGGAATCGTGTTCAAGCTATAAATACCGGTCAGATCCTGCGGGCTCTCGCGATACCAGAAACGCACCAGCGGCGGAAAACCGGCGGTCGGATTGCGCCAGCGCCGCGCCGCCAGGTCAGGGTGAGTTTTCAAGTACTCCTGGTAGACCGGATACTCGTCAAACCCCCACACTGCGTCGGCCGGCCGTGTGGTGTAGCCGAAGCCTTCCAGCATCAGACGCGCCTGATGCGCCAGCGCAGCCGGCGCAATGTCCAGCGGCACCTCCGCGCTGAGAGTGTATTTCGAGCCCACGAACCCGGCCACCGCGGTGAACACCAGCGCAGCCGCCAACCAGGCAAGTGCCACCACCGGACGCAGCCCTTCGGTTTCGCCGGCGGCGGCGACCAGTTCGGGCGTTGGCGTTTCGCCAGCCGCCAGTGCCGCCGCCAGCGGATCGGCGCCAGGCAGCGCGGCGGAAACGGCCCGCGCGGAGGCCGGCCGCTGGCGCGGGTCCGGGTTCAGGCAGCGCAACACCACGCGCTCCACCGCCGGGTCCAATTCCCTCACCAGCGTGGTCAGGCTGGCCGGCTGGGCTTGCTCCTGCAAGCGCATCAGGTCCATCAGCGTGCCGGCTTCGAAGGCGCGCTTGCCGGTGAACAACTCGTATAGCAGCAGACCCAACGCGTAAATGTCGCTCTTGAAGGTGACCTCGGAACCCGCCAACTGTTCCGGCGACATGTAAGCCGGCGTGCCGCTGCGCACGTCGCCCTGCAGTTGGGCACTCAAGCCGGCCAGTCCGAAATCCATGATCACGGCCTGGCCGCGGCCGTCGATCATGATGTTGGCCGGTTTCAAGTCGCGGTGCAGCACGCCTTTTTCGTGCGCGGCGGCGAGGCCGGCGCAAATCTGCCGCGCGGTTTCGACGGCCTTATCCACCGGCAGCCGGCCGATCCGGCGCAGCAGCACCGCCAGGTCCTCGCCATCGACATATTCCATCGAAATGAACTCGAGACCATCCACCTGGCCGACGTCATAGACGCGGCACACATTCGGGTGTGTGACCTGGCGGGCGATGCGGACCTCGTTGTAGAAGCGCGCCAGCGCCCGCTCGTCCCGCGAAGCGGCTTCCGGCAGGAACTTCAGCGCCACGGCCTGCCCCAAGGTCAGATCGGTGGCGCGGTACACCTCGCCCATGCCGCCGCGGCCCAACAGGCCGGCGATGCGGTATCGCGATGCCAGCAGGGTTCCGGGCAGGAAACGGCCTTCATCCACCGCACTCGAAGCCGCCAACACCGGGTGGGACGCCGATGGCGGCGCCGAAACCGCCGGCGGCAGGACGGCGGTTTCGGCCGAGCTAGCATCGACCGGCGTGGCACACCAGGGGCAGAATCGGCCCGCTTCAGTGAACTCGCGGGAGCACGAAGGGCAGCGCGCCATAAGGTCTTTCATCTTAGCGCGCTTTCGCGCCGCGACTGAAGCGTGCCGCAAGTCGGATGTTACACTTGAGTGGGAAACGGGCGGTTAGCTCAGCTGGTTAGAGCGTCTGGTTTACACCCAGAAGGTCGCAGGTTCGAATCCTGCACCGCCCACCACGCCTTCTCTTTCACCGCAGCCGACATTTGGGCCCGCAAGGCAACGGAGAACAATACACCGCCGGAAATACCTCGCCGTATTTACGAACTGGTGTACTTGGTCAGCGCGGCGGCGGCTCGGGGGCGTCCAGGTTCGCGCCATCCGGCGCCGGCTCGACTATTGCGGTCTGCTGGCGTTTCTTGCTGTAGTCGCCGCGGCTGAAGTACTTTTCCAGCCAGCAATAGAGAGCGACAAAAAGATAGCGGCTCCCCATCTCTTTGATCTTCAGCTTGGATATGCCGGACCGCCGGTTGCGCCATGTGATGGGCACTACGGTCCAGGAATAGCCGCGCACGATGATCTTCAGCGGTAGCTCCACGGTGAGATTGAAGTGCGGAGAAAGGAAGGGGCGGCAGCCATCCAGTGCGCGGCGCCGGTACGCTTTAAAGGCGTTGGTGAAATCATTCAAAGGGACGCGGAACAGTAACCGGAGAAACAGATTGGCCAGCCGGTTGATGGCCAGCTTGTGTGCGGGGTAGTCGATCACTCCGCCTCCCCGGACGAAGCGCGATCCGAAGACCGCGTCCCACCCCTGTCCCAGCAGTTCCCAGTAGCGAACCACATCGCGGCAATCGTCGGACTCATCCGCCATCATGATCACCACGCCGTCTCCCCGGCTATGATCGATGCCCCGGATGATCGCCCGGCCAAAACCGTGGTCGCCGTTATTCTGTACCGGCCGCAGGGTGGGCACGCGGGAGGACAGTTCGCACAACACGGTCCAGGTGGAGTCGGTGCTGCCGTCGTCCACGGCCACGATTTCGTGTTCGATATTGTGCAACCGCAGCTCGACGTACAAATGTTCAACGGTAGAGGGCGCCGCGCCTTCTTCGTCGCGCATCGGGATCACGACCGACAGCAGAGCGATGGGCTCGGGCGCCGTGGGGTCGGCGGGAGGGTTCATACGCCGCTCGTCTCCAGCCAATCCGGATGCCGCTCGGCGTGGCTCGCGATTTCATCGAGCAGAGCCTCGATCGATGTCTTCGGCCGCCAGCCGAAGTCCCGCTCCGCATCCGAACTGTCCATGGTCATCCACGGAATATCGTAAGGTCTGGGGCGGAGATCGGGCAGCGGAACGTGCGGCCCAAAGCGCGCATCGCACCACGTGGTGATTTGCGCCAGCGACATGGCATTTTCCGCGCCGCCACCGGCCACATAGATGCGCCGCCCGCCGGTCCGCGACACCCCGATCTGCGCGTCCACCAGGGCGGCGAGGTCCCGCGGATGGAAAGCGTCTCTCACCTGGCGGCCGGAGCCTTCGAAGCCAATGTAGCGCAGCGGGCGCCTGCGCAGGTGCGCGTTGACCCAATAGGAGAAGATCCCCTGGTCTGGCGTGCCGAACTGCCCCGCGCCAGCGAGCACACCGCAGCGGTTCACCCACACCGGAAACCCGAAAGCCTCGCCATATTCGAGAGCCATCGCTTCCGCCGCCAGCTTGGTGCCGCCGTACAGCGAAATCGGCGGCGCGGTGGAGAATGCCGCGTCAATGCCCCGCGAGGAAACGCCCGATGGGAGCGGCCCCGAGCAATCCAACTGAAACGCACTCCCGTCGATCTTGAGAGGCAGTGAGCATAGTGCCTGGATCGAATACACGCGGCTGCTGCTGAGCAGGATGAAGCCCGCTTTGTGTCTCTTCGAGTATTCGAGCAGGTTGACCAGGCTCGCCAGATTGTGCTCGAACAATTGGCGGCTGCTCAGCGGTCCTTGTACGCCCGCCAGCACACTCGGCGAGGCCGCTGCGTCGATTACCCAATCCGCGGCGGGCAGGTTCTCCAGGTCGCTGGCCGCGCGAATGTCGGCATGGATGAACTCAATACCCAGCTTCCGGAGGCGCGCGCGGTTCGTCTCCGAGCCCGGCCGTATCAGATTGTCCAGGCCTATGACCGCCAGACCCTGCCGCCGCTCAACCAACGACTCCGCCAGCGAACTGCCCACAAATCCGCAGGCGCCGGTGATGAGAACCCTCATCCGCCACCTTTCCCGTTATTGGCGTTCCATCCAGCTTTGCGCGATCTCCCGGAAAATATCGTCCAGGCTTTTGGTAATACCCCAGGCCGGGTAGTGCGACTTCATCTTCCGCAGATCGCTGTAGTAACAGATGTGATCGCCGATGCGATTCTCTTCAATGTAGCGCCAGTTCATCGGGCGTCCGGTCGCGCCTTCCACTTTCGCAAAAGCTTCCAGAATCGAACAGGCGTTGGCCTTACCGCCGCCGAGATTGTACACTTCGGCCACCCGTGGCGCCTTCCAGAACTCGAACATGAAGCGCGCCACATCTTCCGAATGGATATTGTCGCGCACCTGCTTGCCTTTGTAGCCGAAGACCCTGTATTCGCGGCCCTGCACGTTGCACTTGATCAGGTAACTCAGAAAACCATGCAGCTCCACGCCGGAATGGTTGGGGCCGGTGAGACAACCTCCGCGCAGGCAGCAGGTCGGCATGTTGAAATAGCGGCCGTATTCCTGCACCATCACATCGCCGGCGACCTTGGAAGCGCCAAACAGGGAGTGCTTGCTTTGGTCGATGGAAAAATCCTCGGCAATGCCCTCCGCGTAGGCCGGATCGGCATAGTCCCAGCGAGTCTCGAGTTCCCGCAGCCGAACCGTGTTGGGCCGGTCGCCGTAGACCTTGTTGGTGGACATGTGAATGAACGGCGTTTCCGGGCAGGACCTCCGGGCCGCCTCCAGCATGTGCAGTGTGCCCAGCGCATTCACTTCGAAATCGAGCAGTGGGATGGCCGCGGCGCGGTCGTGCGAAGGCTGGGCTGCGGTGTGCACGATCAGGTTAGGCCGCAATTCGTCCATGAGGGCAAACAGGGCGTCGCGATCGCGAATATCGAGCGCGTGGTGGTTATACCCGGGGATCTCGCGCCTCAACCGCTCTAGCACCCAGCTTGTGTCGCCTTCCGGCCCGAAAAAGACTGCCCGATGGTTGCTGTCAATTCCGGCGACGCGGAAGCCTTGGCGGGCGAAGAATACGGAAACTTCCGAACCAATCAGCCCGCAAGAGCCCGACACTAATACCGAGGGAGTCGACATTCGAGAGATATTATCCGGAATATCCGTTTTGAGAATTCCACACCTTCAGTGTACACTTAGCCGCCATCTTCGATCGCGCTGCGAACCCCGCCTCATCGATGCGACAATTGTGAATGCTCTTATGACTGATTTCCCTGCGTTCATGAAACAACCGGCGAACCGGATTGCGAACACTCACCAGGCGACGCCGGGAGTCGAGGGATACATATTCGACGGAGCCGACGGCAGCCAGATGGCGTTCTGGACATGCCAGGAAACGGCGGCGTCCGCGGAGCACGTCCACGACTACGACGAATATATGCTGGTGGTCGAGGGCTGCTACACGCTGCTCATGGATGGGCAACGCGTACCGGTGAAGGCAGGAGAGGAGTACGTGATACCGCGCGGCGTTCCGCACGCCGGCGAAGTCCTGGCCGGGACCAGGACCATCCACGCTTTTGGCGGACACAGGGCGGACCGGACCGGCGAGTAGGAACGCCGGGCCCCGGGTGTGCCCGTCCCCGGCGGCCACTCGCGAGCCGTCGCGCAGCCGCCCGTCGAGTCGCCTGCCATGCCCATGGCGGGTCCGTGCGAGAATCGAAAAGAGCCCCGCTCTCCGGCGGTGAGCCCGGAACACGATGGTTCGTCTCCGAAAAGGGTTTTGGGGATCTGCGCATGAGCAATCAAGCCTACATCATTGGCTGTCAAAGATCCGGTACCACCCTGCTTCGCCTCGTCCTCGAGTGTCACAGCAAGGTCCAATGCTTCGACGAAGCCACGGCATATCGGCTGCTGGCGGCCAATGAGCCCTGTCCGGCCAGCGACAAAGCCACGTCGGTTTTCAAGATTCCCCGATGGACGGAACAAATGGACAGAGCGGAGCTCTGCGACTATGGTTTGGAGGAGAAGGCGTCGAGGTTCTATTGGCCGCCACAGAAGATCCTTTACGTGTTGCGTGATGTTAGAGACGTCGTTACATCGATGTTGGGGTTGAGAATGGGCCAGCAGAGTTGGCTTGAGGTTTGGGGCGTGCCGATCCTGAATTGGAAATTCGATCACGACCCCGACTTCGCCGCCGTGCATGGGGGCGATCTCATGAGGGCGCGGTCGAGCCCGCACCTGCTGGTGGCCGCGGGCGCCCTGTACTGGAAGTATAAGACTATGCCGCTCTTCCGCTATCTGGAGAGAGGCTACCCCCTGCTCGGCGTCTGCTACGAGAACCTGGTCAAGGCCCCGGTCCCGACCTTGCAGAGCGTCTGCGACTGCCTTCAGCTCGACTTCGAGCCCGCCCTGCTGAACCACCATCTGGTCCGCCACTCCGAGGTGTCCGAGAGTGGACTCGTGGTCGGGGATACCAATCCGCAGCGGCCGATCGACGCTGGGTCCGTCGGCCGGGCGCAGTCTATGTTCACACCGATCGAGATGGACGAGATCGACTCGATGGTGGGCGATCTGCCAGATCGGGTGAATACATGGCTTGCGCGAACCAGTTCCGCGCAGCCCGTCTGAGGACGGCACTCGGCCTGATCTTGGTATCGATGGCGCCTTGGCCAGCATGACGCCGGAGAAAAGGAGGGCGGACACCAGTGGGCTGGAGGACGTTGCGTGTCAACCGACCAGACGAACCCACTGGACTTTCCCCTGACCTTCCAGCCGTCCGCCACGACCGCTGTTGAACACGTCTAACCGTACCAGATGAATGTCTCCGCTCCACGCTGGGTGAGCCCCAACACGAAAGCGGATGGTTTGCCAATGCTGGCTTGGCTGATAGAACAAGTGGATGGCGCGATCTGGGCCTAGAGATTCACCGGGCCCAGCCCAATAGATGGAGCTGGTTTCGCCTGCTCCCCCCTTCACGCAGAGCCAGATCTCTGTTACTTCATTTGCTTCAAATGGCTCCAGCGGCAAAACCATCCAGAAGTCGGAGCCGCTGAGATGGATGCTGGCGTGCCCGTCTGACGAGCGCTCGAAACGGCCATCGGGCGAAGTCACCAGCGTGCCGAGATCGACTCCGCCCAAGCCAAAATCGATGGCGGGAATGGTCGTGTGGTCCGCAGGCGGCCCAGTCGGATACCCCAAATGCGCCAGTTCTGCGCCCGCGCACCCTTCGAAAAGTTCGCCAACGTCCTTTGGCAGCCCCTCGCGACGCCACCGCGCTTCAGTCAGCGCCAGGCTGGCTGCCGTCCCATGGCTTGCAAAGCGCTCTGCTCCAGCGCCGGCATCGAGCACCAGTCCCGTAGCTGCCTCCAGCGCCGCCAATGCCTGCTTCGTGTTCCCAACGAGATCCTCGTAACGCAACAGCAGGCAGTCGTCACGGTCACGGTCGGCGACATAGTTGGTCACATACTCCACGAACGAGGCGCACACGCTTCGAGCGTGGTCCAGATCGGAATCTTCAGGACCTCTCTTGAAGCCGTAGTAATCCTTTTTCTTCATGAAAGCATTTGCCGAGATAAAGATGTCCCTGGGGTCGCGAATCAAGTACATCGTGCGGGCTGGAAAAGACTCCCGAACCATGTGTGGCATCCACACTGGCGTCTTCTCAGCGTAGAATTCTGTGCCGGGACGCGATGTGCATAGATGGTCAGCGAAGATCCGCCACATCTCATTGAACCACTGCCGCCGATCCGGTACGGGTATTTGCGCATCCAGCGAATCAGTCAGTTTCCACGCGGGGCTTTCGGGAAGGCGCCCGCCTACTCCGAAGGCATCGAATCTCGCGAAATCCGGATTCAGATTATCCAGGAATTCTGGTCCTTCAAACAAACGAGCGAATTGGGCGATATACGTCAGGTAACGGCGTTCATACGGGTAAACTAAGTCAAAAGCCACACGGCGATCCGAAGCCAGCAGCGACATCAGCCATGTCGTGCCGCTGCGGCCTTGCCCGGATAATAGGAGGGGTGTCAGTGACATTTTCCCAGCCCCTACTCCCACTCGCACAGTGAATCGACGTACGCTGCCGAGCCGTCGCGCAGCCAGCCGTCGAGCTGCGCGGGCTCTTTCAACTGCTGCCCGCGGCGGCGGGAAACCACCGCGAAGCGGCAGCCGATTTGGGCGAGCCCCGTCATGTCTCCCCAAAGCTTTTCAAATTGCGCCACCGGGAACACGTCTTCCTGTCCTTTGCCCCAGCGCTTTTTGACGTCCTTCAAAGTGATGTAGGTGGGCATGCGAGCGGCCACGGCGCGGACGCGGTCGGCGACCTTAGCGGAATCCCCCAAATCCTGGCGCGCCAGGCCGAACGCTTCCAGCAGCCGGTCCAGGTGAATCCACGCGGTCGCGCTGTTGTAATAGGACAGGCCCGCTTCCACTTCTTCGGAAGGCAGCGCCAGGCCTTCCACCAGCCTCGGGCGTCCGTCCACGCGGGCCAGGCCGCCGCCGCGATCTTCAAACTGGCGAGCGATGACTTCGAAGCTGAGCGCCGCGTCCTGTTCGATGTGCCAGCCGAGCAAACCCGGATCCACATTCGCGCCGAGCGTGTCGATGTTGTGCACCATCAGGTACTGTAATTCCGGCCGGGCCGCGAGCAGGCGCTCCAGCACGCCATTGCGCAGCATGTTGGGAATCTCGTACCAATGCCCGGTGGGATGCAGACACTGCAATGGCAGATTGTCGGTATAGTCGGAGCCTTCGCCGGCATGCTGCGCCCATGCAATCAGGGCTGCGTGCAGGCTCTCGCGCACTTTTTGCTTCTGCTCGTCGAGGAGCTGCTGCGGCGTTTCCTCCCAGGCGAACTTGAGGTCGCGCGCCATGGGGACCAGCCGCAGGCCGACCGATCGCCCCGGCGACAGAAACAAGTCTGCGCCACCGCAGTGCTCGCGATCGACCCATTCGGCGATGGCGTCGTGCGTCAAATAACTGGTCGTGATCACATGCGGCACTGGCGTTCCGCACAAGGAATTGGTGCGGCGGCTTTTCGCCAGGTGTACGTCGATGAAGTTGCGATGACGGCCCGCGAACCGCGCGAACGGGCTGAGCGCCTTGACTACGCCGGCGCCGCGCGTCCAGCGGGTGCCGATGCCGCCAGCCAGCGAAATCACGGCCACGCGCCCCTGGCGCAGAGCCTCCATTCCGACGTCCCGGTAGCGGCTGGCTCCATCTCCGGCGTGCCACACATCGCCGTCTTCCACATCGCGGATATCGGCGCTGGCGGGCAGCCTGTTCTGCGCCAGGCCGATGCGGCCCCTGCGCAGATCCGCCCGAATCTGCTCGTGCTCGGAGCTGTCAAACCCCAATTCCGGCAGCAACTCGTTGAGCGTTCGGCTCTGCTCGCCGGCCGCGCCGGCGCTCCGCGGCAACAAAACGTCGAATACGTTCTCGACCACGGGACGCATCTCGTCGCTCTGCCGGCACGCAGTGGCGAGGCTGGCCAGTTCGGCTTTGCGGGCGTCGGGCAGCAGGCGGGTGTCCGTTTTGACCAGCGCCGGAATCAAGAGCGTATAGTAGGCGGCCGGCATGAGCGCGGCGTTTCGCTCGAGCAACCGGGCTTCGGTGCCGCGTTCGTTGATGGCGAAATCGTATACCACCGGCTCCATGGCGAACGGCACGGCCCGTTCGAGCTGCTGCTTGGTTTCCCGCATCAACGCGCCCAGCCGTTCCTGTGCCTGCGGCCGAACCTCGGGGTTGAACATGAATCCCATCCCGCCGCCGGCCATTCCGCCCAGCATCCAGAAGCCATAGAAATCCCGGCCGAACTCCGCGCGGACAGCGTGGATCAGCGTTTCCGTGTAGAGGTTGCTGGCCCAAGGGATGATGGTCTGAATGGGTCCGAAAAAGTTGCGTTCGGTGGCCGCCCCCAGCGCCGGAATGTCGCCGGCTTTCAGGCAAGCCAGAATCTCGTCGAAGATGGCGATCGCCTGCTGGCGTCCCTGCCATTCCGCTTCCCCGCGCAACAGGTATTTCTCGGTGACCATTTCGAGGATCGGCCCCACGTCCTGCGCCATGCCGCCGTGCACCAGGACCAGGCTGTCTTCGAGCTTCTCTCTGGAGCTCGGTGGCACTTCTTCGTTGGTGAGGACGTGATGGCGCGGCAGCAGACAACCGCGGCTGATGCCGAATTCCGGGTCGGACTCCGCCGCGAGTACTCCTTGGATCACTTTCATCCCCGGCCACACGCCGCCGGAATCCTGCCAGCCGCCGCCCGAACCGCCCAGCCATTCTCCCAGAATCGCCCGTCCCGCCACCAGGCGGCGCTCATTCTCTTCGAGCGTTCCCGTCAGCGTGCGCACCTGACCGGTGGCGCGCATAGAGACCGCGATGATGGAAGCCAGCAGATTGGTGGAAACCGCCAGGCGGGAGCCTTTGGGGATTCCGCTCACGTGGGTGACGATCTCCAGGCCGTAGCCCGGCACTCCGGTCAGCGCGGCCAGAACGTCGGAGAGGGGCTGGCGCGCCCCTTCCAATCCTGGAGGAACGATGCCGGCGGCGATGATACCGGCTTTGAGTAGCCCCAGGTAATCGCGCGCGAAGTCGAAAACCTCGGCTAAGGAAGTGACATCGTTGCTCGCATTCAGATCGACGCTGGTCAGGCGCAGCACCGGCTCGTCGATCGCCCTGAGATACACATCGATGGGCGGCTGCGGGCGCGGCGAGCCGGAGCCGCGCAAGGCCAGATCGATTGAGACATTGAGCACGCGCGCGCCTTCCGGGTAATCCATTCCGAGGAAGAAAATATCGCTCCAGCCGCTGTGGCTGAGGTCCATGCGAACTGGGGTCGATTCGCGCAGGATCGGAAATGCGCCACGCCCGCCGGGCCGGTCGAGCAGTTCGGGCCGGATGGTCAGCGGGTAATCGGCCGGATGTCCGATGCGGGACATCCACTGGTTGCCGCGCACCGCTCGCACGCTGCGGCGCACCTGGGCCGCCAGCGTCTGGAAAGCGAGCCCTTGATAGGCCGCGGCCAGGGCGCTCGACAGAGCTGCGGTCGGGCCCACGGCCGAGAGCGCCAGCAGAGCGTCAATGGCTTCATGGAAACGCCGCTGCAGAATCTGCGCCAGCGCTTCCGGCGGCACGGGCTTCCCGGCCGGCACGCCGGTTTTATACGGCAGATGGAAGCGGTGAATCGAGTACAGAAAAAACTGCGCCCTCACCCGCTCGTACAGGTTGTCGCTTTCGCGGCGGAACCGGTCGAGCGCCACAGCCTCCTCCACCAATTGCGCGACGCTTGCCTGCTGGCAAAAGCCATCGAGCGGCCGGTTCCTGCGCTGGCTGGAAACGGCGGTGATGATGCCGATCAACTCACTCATTGCGGATTTGAGCCCACCGGTTCTTCCATCGCCCGCGTCGCCAACAGCTCCAGCAGGTTGGCAAGCACTTGCTCGCGGTCGCGGCCCGTCAGCGCCACCGCCATCTGGGCGGTCAGAAGGCCGTACCGGACCCCCACGTCATATCTGCGATTGCTCTCTTCCAACGCGAGATACTGCTCGCGATGCGCCAGTTGATTCAGCACGCCGGACAGCGTGACCCGGCTGTTCCCGGCACGCAAGCCATGTTCGAGAAGGTCCATCACGCCGGCGGTTAAAACATGCATGCCGAAAAAGCACAGGTAATATCCGGCGCGAAGCCCGGGGACAATCAAGTGCTCTTCGGCCTCGGTTGGGGTCGGCTTCTCCTTGACCACTTCAACGCGGTAGACTTCGGGCCGGCCGGCCACCGGTTGGCCGCCCACCACGCCGTAGTGGCCGATGTGATTTTCGCGTGCCGGCTGCACCGAGGAAACCGCGCAGCTCTCACGTTCTGCCAAATCCACCAGCCGGCACGCGGGACGTCCGTGCGAGCTGCCCAGATAAACATGGTCGCCGACCAAGTGAAGAAACGGGTCGGTGCCGGTAAATGGGCGGGCGCAGAAGATCGCGTGCGCGTAACCACCGGGCGTTGGCTGTTCGATGAATTGGACCCGCTGCACCAGGTCGCCGGCCGCTCGCGCGTAGGAAGCTCGATCGCCGGGGGCGACGATCAGGCACGCCTCCTCAATCGGCGCTGCGAATACCTCTTCCAGCAAAATGCGGAGGATTGGTTTCTCGATCCCGTCGCGGTCGATCAGCATCTGCAACGGCAGCGCACGCTGGTGAACACCGGCGGCGGTGATGACGGCTTTGCGAACATTCATGGCTTGAGCCGAAGGAGCGGCGCTTTGCCTATTGTTTCATGCTTCGCGCCGGGGAAGAGAACCGAAAATGGAGGCACATAAACACATGGCCCGACTCCCCGCAGGGATCGGGCCATGGCGTAAAACGGAAGACTGTTGCGACCAAACCTTACTTCGCGAAGCGGCGGCGGGTCACCAGACCGAGCAGCCCTGCACCCACCAGCGCGAACATCGCCGGCTCGGGCACGCTCGAAGTTGCATTGAGCGTAACGTCGTCGAAACTGGTCTGATTTGTGGACGAAGACAGATAGATCTCCAGCGGTTCGCCAACCTCCGCGCCCCAGCTCGCCGAATTGACGGTCAATGTCCAGTCTACCCAGTTCCCGAAAGTCGGGGTCGCACCTGTGGCCGTACCTATGAGAGTCGTACCCGCATACAGGTCGACGATACCCCCGAAGGTGTTGACCTCGTTATTGCGAAGACCCACATCCACCGACAGCACATAAGTCGTGTTCGCAGCCAGATCGGTCGTCAAAACCTGTTCGAGAACGCCGCCAGTGTTGGCCCATGCCACCTGCGAGCCATCCGGGATGCTATTATACTGGCCGGCCGTCGGTAACCATTGATTGGCAGAACCAACAATGGTCCAACTGGCAGGAGTGCAACTGGTCCCTGCCGTGACACACGACGGACTCTCAAACGAATTGTTCGGCACCGTAACCGGCACCGTGCCGGCCCAAGCTCCAGACGTCACAACAAAAAGCGCTACCAATAACGCAATTCCAAAACTCGTTCGCATTCCAATCCTCCGTTTTTTCCTCAAAGATAAATATCTATGCACGCACAGCACCCACTTTGGGATGCTTCTGTAGGTTAGCCGAAAACCTGATCGGGCGTCAAGTACTTTTGGTGACCCCCGTCTGGGTCTCAATCGGAGAAGCAATGCTGTCTGTTTCAAACTACACAGTACCCTTGAGCAGCATCGCTAAAGAACAGGGTGGGCCTGGCTCGTTGTAATGAGCATATAAGTTACATAGAATCAATCGGTTGAGGCTGAACTGGCGGACGGGAGACTAAGTCGGGAAACGTTGCCGAGATTAAACTCGCGGCCTAGAACCAATGGTACTAAGGGCAAAGCGGAGCGGGTGCGACGTGACTTCCTGCAGTCGGCTCTCCGCCCCCTCGGCCCGCCGCTGTTGCTCCTCCGACAGGTCCTTGTAGTGCCCCGCCTGCGACGCCGCTTCCGCCAGCCGGTTCTCCGCATCCTGGGCCCGCTGCCGCTGCTCCTCCGTTAGGTTCTTGTGGTGCGCTAACTGCGACGACGCCTCCGCCAGCCGGTTCTCCACGTCCTGCGCCCGCTGCCCCTGCTCCTCCGACAGATTCTTGTGGTGCGCTAACTGCGACGACGCCTCCGCCAGCCGGTTCTCCGCGTCCTGCGCCCGCTGCCCCTGCTCCTCCGACAGATTCTTCTGGTGCGCCAACTGCGACGACGTTTCCTCCAGCCGGTTCTCCGCGTCCTGGGCTCGCTGCCGTTGCTCCTCCGACAGATTCTTGTAGTGCCCGGCCTGCGACGCCGCCTCCGCCAGCCGGTTCTCCGCGTCCTGAGCCCGCTGCCCCTGCTCCTCCGACAGATTCTTGTGGTGCGCCAACTGCGACGACGTTTCCGCCAGCCGGTTCTCCGCGTCCTGAGCCCGCTGCCCCTGCTCCTCCGACAGATTCTTGTGGTGCGCCAACTGCGACGACGTTTCCGCCAGTCGGTTCTCCGCGTCCTGGGCTCGCTGCCCCAGTTCCTCCGACAGATTCTTGTGGTGCGCCAACTGCGACGCCGCTTCCTCCAGCCGGTTCTCCGCGTCCTGGGCCCGCTGCCCCTGCTCCTCCGACAGATTCTTGTGGTGCGCCAACTGCGACGCCGCCTCCGCCAGCCGGTTCTCCGCGTCCTGGGCTCGCTGCCGTTGCTCCTCCGACAGATTCTTGTGGTGCGCCAACTGCGATGCCGTTTCCTCCAGCCGGTTCTCCGCGTCCTGGGCCCGCTGCCGTTGCTCCTCCGACAGATTCTTGTGGTGCGCCAACTGCGATGCCATTTCCGCCAGCCGGTTTTCCGCGTCCTGGGCCCGCTGCCCCTGCTCCTCTGACAGATTCTTGTAGTGCCCGGCCTGCGACGCCGCCTCCGCCAGCCGGTTCTCCGCGTCCTGGGCTCGCTGCCGTTGCTCCTCCGACAGATTCTTCTGGTGCGCCAACTGCGACGACGTTTCCGCCAGTCGGTTCTCCGCGTCCTGGGCTCGCTGCCCCAGTTCCTCCGACAGATTCTTGTGGTGCGCCAACTGCGACGCCGCTTCCTCCAGCCGGTTCTCCGCGTCCTGGGCCCGCTGCCCCTGCTCCTCCGACAGATTCTTGTGGTGCGCCAACTGCGACGCCGCCTCCGCCAGCCGGTTCTCCGCGTCCTGGGCTCGCTGCCGTTGCTCCTCCGACAGATTCTTGTGGTGCGCCAACTGCGATGCCGTTTCCTCCAGCCGGTTCTCCGCGTCCTGGGCCCGCTGCCGTTGCTCCTCCGACAGATTCTTGTGGTGCGCCAACTGCGATGCCATTTCCGCCAGCCGGTTTTCCGCGTCCTGGGCCCGCTGCCCCTGCTCCTCTGACAGATTCTTGTAGTGCCCGGCCTGCGACGCCGCCTCCGCCAGCCGGTTCTCCGCGTCCTGGGCTCGCTGCCGTTGCTCCTCCGACAGATTCTTCTGGTGCGCCAACTGCGATGCCGCTTCCCGCAGCCGGTTCTCCGCGTCCGCGCGCTGCCGTTGCTCCTCGATCAGGCACTCGTAGTGCCCCTTATCGCGCTCCGCTTGCCCTTCCAAACTACGCCCAAGGGCTTCAATGATATTGATCGAATGTTGCGTACGGCGCTCCACCTCCAAAGACGACGTGCTCTCCATGATCTTGCCGCACAGGTCGAAGAGTGCGTCGTGGTCCTCCGCGCGGAGTCGACCGGGCCGAAATCCGTCGATGCCGTTCAGGATGACTGCGTCATTGCCGGGCTCCTTGGACACTGCCACGAAGGCTCGGTAGCAAGGTTCCCGATAATCCCCGGCAGCAAAGGAGACGTTAAATATGGCGTCCAGTTCCTGCCCAAACTCTGGCGCCCCCTGCGCCCAGAGGTGATTCTTGGTCAGCATCATGCGGAGCCAGAGCATGGTATTGCCGTGGTTCCAGATCCGGAAAGCGAGTCCTGTTTCCTCGACCCATTGGCGGACCGTTTCGATCTCCGGCAGACCCAGTTCCAGGTGCTCGCGTAAAGCCGGTAATTCGACCTGTTTTCGCATCTGGATATACCGGTAGACCAGTCGCTCGCAGGCCTCGTTCAAGGGAGTGCGAAATGGGAAACTCAACAGAACGGCGCCGCGCGCCACCCGTAACAGTTCATGCAGAAAGCTTTGCCTATCGGCTGCCGCTATATGCTCCAGGGTGTCCGCGGCCAGAACGAATTCGAAGCTGCGATCCGAGAACGGAAGTGAGAGCGCCGAACCGACAGCATAGTCTTTGAGGCCGGGTTCACGGTGAAGGTCGATCACAAACGTCTTGACATCCGGAATGAAGGCAGACGCCAAAGATCCAAACCCGGGCCACAGCACGTCTGAATGGCCGCCGACATCGAGAACCGCGTAAGGGGAAGCGCCGCGAAGTGCGCTGACGAATTGAGCCGCTAGGGAGTAGCGCTCATACAAATCGAACGAAACAAGCTGCGTTCGACGATCAGGGGTGGAAACGAAGGGATCCGCCATCTGGTTGGGCGAGGTCATGCACCGCTCATATCATAACATCCGCCGGTAAGCCGGCTTCTCAATTGGCTGGCAGGGTTCAGCGGGTTATACGGTTACGGTGGCAATCATGACCGCGTTGTGCCACGCGCCGGCCGAGCCTCGTTGGCATCCTCGAAATCGTGTCAGTTCCAGGTGGGAGACAGCGGTAGGTGACCACACGCCGAGCCGGACGTGGTAACTGCCACGAGGAACGTCGGCGGGAACCGCCACCAGCCGGTGCGAGTAGACAAATCCCAGAGGATCCGGAATCACGCCTTTCAAAGGGTAGTCTCCCTGAAAGCGGATTTCGCCGCTGTCGTCCACAAAGTGAACAAACACACACCAATCGTCCAAGAGTTTCTCGACGTGCCAACGGAGATCCATTGCCAGCACGCGGGGCTGGTCCTGGCGGATCTGAAAGTGGCAGATCGTGAGGGACCGGGCGAACTCGGCGCCAAAGCTCCACAGCCTCACATTCTTGATCCAGCGGCCGATCGCCAAAGCGGCTAGGCTCTTCCTCGCGACCCGAGTAGCGGGCACCTCCCGGAAATCGGGGTGGGTTTGGAGCAATTGACAAATTTCGTCGAGCGACTCGAACGCGTCCGTCTTGCCGTTGCCCTTACGCAGGTTCGACACTCACACCCCCTTGGACAGCTCAGCAGCGAGGCTGCGCATACCATTGGAGACACAGCGTCGCGCCTCACACCAATTATGATACGCGGCGGCATATGCGCCGACCGCTTCGGCCAACGCTTTGACGACAATGGAACCTGCCTCTGCCCGCGGCACAGAAGCGAAATCGGGGCCGAGGAGTTGTTCGAGAACGAAGTAGAAATTCTCGCGGGCTTCATTCATTTGGTGCCGTGGCCGATTCGGCGTACGGCCGGCGGCAGCCAAGAACGATTCCAGCAGGCTCGGCGCAACATCGTAGGATCTGAAGAATTCGGCCCAGTCCCCGTCTTCCGAAAGAATTGCACGGGCTTCGCCACACAGAGATCCGATCAGGCCGAGAAACTCCTCATCGTTTCGAGCGCCAGTTTCGACCGGCGCAAGGTGGAGGATCTGGGGTACGATCCGGCCCGAAACATAACTGCGGCGCAGATGATAGACGGCGGCCCGGGTATGGGAATGCATGACGCAAACCGATGGCTTGTACACCAGCCGCCGGCCGGCGGCAAGTGCCCGCACGCCCCAGTCGAGATCTTCGGCGAAGGACATTGCGCGGAAAGGGCACTGCTCCCAGAAATCCCGGCGCAGAGCCGAAAAGACGTTGTCGAAGCTCGCCAGGCGAAGCCGCTCTTGAAAATCGAGCGTTTCAAAGTGCTGCCAACTCTGCAACTCCTGAACCCGCGCCGCCTCGCCCAGAAGGCGATTCCTGTATTCGCACTGCCACCGGGCCACGGGATCGCTGTCGGGGCGCGGCACCTGCCGCGCAGTGACACCGACAACCCGCTCGTCGGCAAACGGAGAAAGCATCTCTTCCAACCAGGAATCACCTAGCGGTAACGCGTCCTGCACGAGCATGATGCAGAATTGCCCCTCGGTGTGCCGGATTCCCAAATTACGGGTCTCGCCGTGGTTGAACGACTCGGGAGCTATCGAAATGACCCGCGCGCCGTGTTCGCGCGCTAAATCCAGCGTCTGATCCGAAGAGCCGGAATCCACGACGACGATTTCGAGTGAGTGAGCCTGTCTGCGAAGGGCAGCCAGAGTCTGACCAAATTCGGCCCCGGCATTCTTCGTGGGAATCACCACGGAGATCGATGCAACCGGCCTTGAGACTACGGCGACTCGCGCTGAGCGGTCCTCATTCGCCTTGCGTAACCAGCGGTGTACCGGGGGTTTCCAGCAGCCGCGACCCTCGGCACGCCCCCATCTCAGGTAATGAACCAGCGGATTGACGCCTGTGGCCGCAACGTCGGGGTAATTTCCAAGATAGTAATCCGTGTTAAACACTGGAGATGGATTACAGCCTTCTCGAAAGCCGGCGAAGAGATAGTGCCACGGCAGGGGAATTCCAGCGGCCTTCACGTCCGGGTAATGTAGAGCATAATAATCGGCATCGAAGAACTCCTGAAACTCACGGGCAGTGGTGCGATTGCGCCTGAGCACGCTGTATTGCCAGACAGTCCGCATGGTGCCCGGCATGTTGGACCAGGACAGGGCGGTTCGGATGACGCAGAGAGAAGCGCGCAGTGGCCCTTTTGGCAGCGACTGATACGGGCGGCTGGCGGGCAGCATTGCCGTGGCGATCGCGGCCTCATCCTCCGCGGACTTGGCGGGCGAGGAGCGCTCCTCCATGAGTTTGTGAAACAGGGTGGCGTACTGGGCCGCCGCACCTGCGAATGAATGGTGCTCTTCCGCCCAGCGCCGGCCGGCAGCGGCTAATTGCAAATAACCTTCCGGATCGGAAGCCAAGCCTTCGATCGCGGCGCAGAATCCCTCCACGTCATCCGGCTCGCAGAGCCTGGCGCCCTGGCCTTCAGGCGCCATCTCCGGTATGCCGCCAACACGGCTCGCCACGACCGGAATGCCCATCGCCAGACTTTCCAGGACGATGTTGGGACGACCGTCAAGCCGTGAGCAAACGACCGTAACGTGGCAGCAAGGGAGATAGTCGCTTGTTTCGACAAAACCCAGAAAATGGACCGTTTCCTCCAGTCCGCATTCTTGGCGCAAAGAACGGAGCGAGGTTTCCATGGGTCCCGCCCCACAAATCAAGAACTGAAAAGTAGGGCGGCGCTTGAAGCGAGCTGCGATGCGCACAAACGTGTCGGGAGCTTTTTCTTCGGCCAGTCGTCCGAAGAACCCGACAACGAAGGTGCCTTCGCGCCGCGACCCTCCTGTACGCCAGTCCCTGGGCGGACGCGGACCGAACCGGTCGACATCGACTGCATTCGGAATCACGGAGATCCTGCTTCTTCGCTCCCCGTGCTCCACGAGCCATGCCGCCATGCCTTCGTGTTCCACAACGACATGGTCGATTAGGTTCCGGCTCTTCGAGTAGCTGTCAACATGCCCCACGGGATTGAACAAGACGTCGACCACGGCCAGTTCGGTAAACAGCTTCTTCAACCGTGGCAGCCACCGATACACCGCTGCGGATCCTACCTGCAACGTCACCCGGATTGAGTGCCGCTGTATCAGATAAGAAAAGAAGGTCGGCCGCAACGTGGGAGCGAGGAATTGCGGGAGGTGATAGAGGCCGGCGACGTTGTCGCAAAACCAATGGCTCGTGTCGCTGCAGCCCTGGGGAGGTGCGTCAGTCGTAACCAGAAAAACGCGAAACCCGCGCCGTGTCAGCTCGCGCGCGAGTCCTGCCATGGCTCTTTCCGCCCCACCCATGTCAAGGAACGGCATCGCGACAAGGATGCCGGGAGGATCCGCTTGGTGCGCTGCCTCCAACAGTCCACCGTAACTGATCAGGGGTGGCATCTTTGCTCGAATGGCGTCGAGACGCTGCACCAGACTGGCGTTCCTCACAAGATGGCTGTGTTTTTGGCGCACGAATGCGGCGTCGTGCGGATCGTCGCCGGCTTCCTCCGAATTACGGACGAGCGGCTCGGGGAACAGGTGACCCCGGGCGCCGTGCTCCGCCATCCGGATCCAAAGGTCCCAGATCAGAAAGGGAGGCGCGATGGTGCAGTCGAAGCCGCCGGCCCGAATCAGGGTTTCTCTTCGGATCACGGCTGATCCGCTGACATTCCGCGCCAGCAAAGCGCGTAAGAAAAATGGCCCGGTCCTGTGCAGCTCGGCACCATGCAGTTGCCAACTCCCGCAAACATCGAGGGAGGCCAATTCGAGATAGAAAAGACATTTCTCCAGGTAGGTTTCCTCGATCTGATCGCCAGGCTGGAGAAAGCAGATGTAGCGTGCCGGAGACCGCGCGGCAGCAGCGTTCCAGGCGCAGCCAATGCCATCGCCAATGCCGATCGCCTCGATCCGCTCACCGCCGCCCTGGCCGGTCAGCGTGGCGAAAGAAACCTCCGGACATCCGAGGTTGACAACCAGAATCTCAAATGACTGAATCGTTTGCGCTCGAATCGATCGAAGCGACAGTTCAGCCGCTTCGATGTCGGGCCCGCATGGAAGGACTATCGTCGCCAACGGGGCATCGCCGCCGCGCTGGCCGGCGTTCGTCAAAACCCACTCCCAGCAGCGGCTCCAGCAGGGAAGCCATTCTTGAATCGGAACACCAGAACACCGCTGTGACTCGCAAAAGGAACCTGACTGAAACGATCGTCGCTTCGCAGGTCGTACAAAACCGGCAACGATACGACATTCAGGAAGCCGGGCAGGCCAGCCTGAAACGGCTCGGCAACCGTGATGACGTAGCGGGGGCGAAACTCTTCTATGCGCCGCATGGCCGCCCCAAAGTCGGATTCGGCATAGCCAAGCGAAGTGTAGTAGCTCCGCACGCCTGTCTGCAGACGATTCTTGGCGGCAAAAAAGGCGGCTGTGTTAGCATTCATCCACGGACTTTCCACCGCGACGATGTCATAACGCTCGGACGCATTCGAAGTCAGGCTCACTACCCGGGTGAGGTCGTCGTAGTGAGAACGATCGAACTCCGGCGTGACCAGCCACTGGGATTGATGGCTGAGGCGCCCCGTGATCGCCAGGGACTCTGCGTTAACGGCCGCCCACTGAGCGCCACAAGCCACCACGACGGCGGCCAGTAACCTTACCGGCAGAAAAGCGCAAAGCTGCATGAACATGATTGCCATGCTCGGGAGGATAGCGAACAGGAATCTCGGCTCCAGAGTGATGGTTGTGGACAACACCCAGAGCAGCAGCAGGATTTGCAGCGCACTTAATATGGATACGGGTTCAATGCGCGCTTTCTCACGGCGCTGCCGGAGACGCAAGATTCCAAACAGGCCCGCTCCCGCCAGCACCGCAAGGAACACCCAACCAAGATAAGGCGAGAGAAAAGAGTCGTAGAGCAATCCCCACCACTGGACGAGTTTGTGCATCCAGGTATCTCGGCTGCCGTAGTTGAGGGCAACTGCGTCCGAAGATGCGTCACGGATGTGCTGCCACACCGCTCTCACATTCCTGTAATACCAGATAGCGGTGGCAACGGTCAGCAATCCGAGAAGAACGGCCTGGACCCGAAAACCGTGGGACTTCCAGCAGGCGGAGAATTCCGCCCGCGACAGTTTCTTCCGCCAGATCAGACCTGCCGCGTAAAGGCAAGGCAGCACGCAGTACAACGGCGTATCGGCTTTCGCCAGAACACCTACCACCATCGCCAACGCAAGCTGCGCCAGAATGCGGAGGCTGCTCCAACCGGGGGCCTCGATCGCCACATAATAGACCCAGGCCACCGCGGCAGCTTGTAACGGTTCCGCGAAGAATTGATGGGAAAGTCCGGCAAACAGCGACGTGCCCGCCGCCAGCGTGACGCCGGCAACGGCGGCCAGGCTGGAACCCATCGACAGCCGGCGGCCGATGCGAAACAGAATCGCCAGTAGTACGAATTGTGTCACCAGAATCGAGACGAGCAGCGACACTTCCACCGATCCGAAGATGTGTCGCAACGGGACGAAGAGTTGCCCCAGCCACACCACGCCCGGAGGTTTCAGGGACAGGCCGTCGGCCAACTCCCCAACCCATCGCCGCAAGGAATGCCCCATCCAGAACCAGAGATCCGCCGACACCTCCCCGTACCATGCCTGATCCCATGGCCACACCGTACGATCTTCGGCGACCCAGATCAGGCTCGGGACAAGCAAGCCAGCGCACAACAGCGCCCACAGCCCGGCCGGCAGTTGGCGGGTGGCGCGGACGATAGTCACTAGATCGGTTCCTCCGAACGATCGATTGGCTGTACGCAGATTAGTTATTGTAACGCCGAGCCAGCTGGCGTGACAGAAAATCATGTAGGAATGAGAATCAAATAAAGAATGAAATGAAGAACAGGACCGACCAGGGACTAGCCAGCCTCATTCAGTGCCCAATTCTCGGTGTCGCGCGGTGCCAGAGCCGATGCTCAGGTTGGCGATGCCAGGACCAGCCGCCACCGCGACAGTGGCGACTGTTGAGCATATTCTCATCCAAGAATGAGCCTGGAGGAGGGAGCGAAGCGACCGGCCTCCAGGGCTCCTTTCTGAAATTGAAATAATAACCGCCGGGGCGGTGGGAATGTGGAAATCGCCCGGCGATTTCCA
>Ga0302319_10001318_pt1 | contig 55407 bp, 50 predicted proteins | sample Bog_T0_2_FD_203319 | JGI IMG/M metagenome (GOLD analysis project Ga0302319, IMG submission 203319) | Peat permafrost microbial communities from Stordalen Mire near Abisko, Sweden - Bog_T0_2 | ecosystem: Environmental > Terrestrial > Soil > Wetlands > Peat | place: Sweden: Abisko, Stordalen Mire...
CGCGCGAGCGCGCCGAAAAATATCTGAAAGGCAAATTTGGCGGCCTGGTCGGCTTCGAACTGGCCGGCGGGCGGGAAGCCGGACGCAAATTCATCGATGCGCTGAAACTCTTCTATCACGTCGCCAATATCGGCGATGCGCGCAGCCTGGCGATCCACCCGGCGACCACGACGCACTCTCAGCTCTCAACCGAGGACCAACTGGCGACCGGCGTGTCGGACGGCTATGTAAGGCTCTCGGTCGGGATCGAGCATATCGACGATATTCTCGCCGATCTCGATCAGGCGCTCGCCACGGCGCAGGGCCTCGCGGCGGCGGCTTGAACCGGGCCGCGGATCGGCCATGGAGCCCGCGGCTCCATGGGGCGGCCGCAAACCAGGCGAGCCCGGCTTCGGGCTCGCCGCCAACCGTGAGCTTCTTTGTAATCGCGCGCAATCGGACTCATGACCTCAGCAACCTCCGGGATCGTCGATTTCCATAGCCACCATGTGCCGCCGCACTGGACCCTGACCACGCTTGCCAATTTCGCGCCGAGCCAGCGAGCACGCTGGGAGCGCATCAACCGAAGGCTGGCCGATCCCGGCGCGCTGCTGGAGGCCATCGAGAGCGGCGATATCGCCGCGCGCATCGTCAATATCCCGACCGCCTTGTTCTCGCACCCCGGCGAGACGCTGGCCGCGGATGTGTTTCAGCGCGTCAACGATCAGATCGCCGAACTGGTGGCCTCGCATCCCCAGCATCTCCATGGCATCGCTACGGTCGATGCCTTCAGCGGCGAGACCGGTGCATTGCAATTGACCCGAGCGGTGCGCGATTTGAAGCTGCGTGGCGTCTTCCTCGAAAGCGAAAAGAACGGCAGCCTGCTCGATGCGCCGGAGGCGCGGCCAATACTGCAGGCGGCCGCCGACCTCGGCGTTGCCGTTTTCGCCCATCCGGTCAACCCGCAGGGCCTGACCCAGCAGATGGCGCGCTACGGACAGGTCGGCACCCTGTTCGCGCGCGGCACCACGAATGCGGCATCGCTGATCGCGCTGCTGGAGGGCGGTGTGTTCGAAGCTGCCGGCGCTTCGGGTCGCGTTCACCAACCTCGCGATCGGCGGACTGTTGCTGGCTCACGGTTTTGCCCGCCGAGGCGACGCCGCGCTATCGGCCGCCGCGCTGCTGCGCCGGCATGTCTATATCGATACGATGGGATTTGATCCGGTTCTGATCCGTGCCGCCGCGGAAATTGTCGGTCCTTCGAACGTGCTGGCTGGCAGCGACTGGCCGATCGTCAGCGACCGACCGATCCAGCCAACGCTCGCCGGGGCGCTGGCCGAGGCTGGATTCAGCCACACCGAGCAGCAGCAGATTGCCGGCGACAATGCGCGCAGGCTGCTGGGAATTTGACGCCGGTACGACCTTGCCTTGATGCCATCAGGAGATCAGCCGGGCTCTCGCTGCGCCATCGGATCCAGATGCGGCGATCGGGCGATCGGACGCTGCGTCCGGGGTCCCCTCCTCCGCGATCCCGAGCCGCGCCAGCAACTGCCGCATGATATAGACCGGGACGAGATTGATACCGAAGCGACCGCCGCTGATATTCTCGATCTGTAGCGCCATTTTCGCCAGTACGACGGGATGGAACAACAACGGCTTGATCGCGGCGATGATCTCAATCTTCGAGATCTCTGCGGCCAGCGCTGCCGCGGCCGTCCAGTTCTCCAGCAATTCCTCATGGTCGCCGCTCGGGTGGATGACATGCTGGGCAAGTAGGGTTGAGTCGAAGCCAAGCCGCTCCGCCTCCAGACCACCTTAGACGAAAACGCTATTCGCCTCAGAGCGAAGGGATGTCAGAGAGTATGAAAGTGTAACGCTGATGTTCGAGGTTTTGTAGCAGGCTTTTCGAAGGCGCTGCTTGACCGAGTTCAACGATTTCGAAGTCCGATCATTTTTTTAAGCGCTTTCGCGCACCTGGATGCATGAAATTCGCTCCGTCGTCATTGCGAGCCCTCTTGGGCGAAGCAATCCAGCTTTTCCGCGGCAAAGAAGCTGGATGGCTTCGTCGCGAAGAGCTCCTCGCCATGACGGGCCCCAACCATCCAGTTCCGGTTTCAAAGGAGGGCCGTGGCCAAACTTGAAAAGCGCGGAGATAGGCATGTGAGCAACTTGCGCCGCTACATCGAGGCTCTCGGCGGTACGCTGGAAATCACGGCGCACTTCGGCAAGGCAGCGGTGGTTGTCAGCAATGTCGGGGAAACACCGACGTAATATTCAGCGTACGACGTCCTGCCAACTCAGGCCAGAGTCGATCGGCGTAGAGCGGTTCTGCGCCTATCTCAGCCACCGCACCACCCCATAAGCCAGCGCTGCGACGGCGGCGGCGGCGGGGATGGTGATGACCCAGGCATAGACAATCGAACTGGCGACGTTCCAGCGCACCGCGGAGGCCCGCCGCGCCGCGCCGACACCGACAATGGCGCCGGTGATGGTATGGGTGGTGGAGACGGGAACACCGAGCAGGGTCGCGATGAACAGCGTCGCAGCGCCGCCGGTCTCCGCGCAAAAACCCTGCATCGGCGTCAGCTTGGTGATGCGCAATCCCATGGTGCGGACGATCCGCCAGCCGCCCATCAGGGTGCCCAGCGCCATCGACGCCTGGCAAGCCAGCACCACCCAGAACGGCACCGAGAAGACCGGGCCGAGGTGACCCTGCGAGTAGAGCAGCACGGCGATGATGCCCATCGTCTTCTGCGCATCATTGCCGCCATGCCCGAGCGAATAAAGCGACGCCGAGGCGAATTGCAGAATGCGGAAGGCGCGATCGACTGCGAAAGGTGTCGAACGAACCGACGCCCATGACACGATGGCGACCAGCACCAAGGCGAAGCAGAACCCGACCACCGGCGACAGCACGATGGCCAGCAGCGTCTTCGACAATCCGCTCCAGACCGCCGCCGACAGGCCAGCCTTGGCGATGCCGGCACCAACCAGGCCACCGATCAGCGCATGCGAACTGGAGGACGGGATACCCAAGGCCCAGGTGATCAGGTTCCAGACGATGGCGCCCGTCAAGGCGGCGAAGATCACCGCTGCATCGATCACGCTGGGCTCGACGATGCCTGTGCCGATCGTGCGCGCGACATTCAGGCCGAACATCGTGAACGCGACGAAGTTGAAGAATGAAGCCCACAGCACGGCATATTGCGGGCGCAGCACCCTTGTCGATACGATGGTGGCGATCGAATTGGCGGCGTCGTGCAGGCCGTTGAGGAAGTCGAACAGCAGGGCGACCGCGATTAATCCGACCAGGACCGGAAGACCCAAAGTGGCATCCAATTGACGGCCCTGCCCTATACCTGTTCGATGACGATGCTGTTGATTTCATTGGCAACATCATCAAAGCGATCGGCCACCTTCTCGAGATGATCGTAGATCTCTGCGCCAACGATGAAATCCATCGTGTTGGCGTGGCGGTGCTTGAGAAACAGCTCCTTCAGGCCGATGTCGTGCAGATCGTCGACGCGGCCCTCGAGCTTGGTCACTTCCTCGGTGATCGCCGTCAGCATCGATACGTTATCCCCCATCGACTGCAGCAGCGGCAGCGCGCGTCCGACCAGATGGGCGCATTCGACCAGCAGCGTGCCCATCTCGCGCATCGGGGGTTCGAAGCTCGTGACCTCGAACAGGATCACGGCCTTGGCGGTCTGCTGCATCTGATCGATGGCGTCATCCATCGCGGTAATCAGGTTCTTGATATCGACGCGGTCAAACGGGGTGATGAAGGTCCGGCGTACCGCGGTGAGCACTTCGCGGGTGATATTGTCGGCGTCGTTTTCGAACTGATTGACGCGCTGGCAATGCATCAGGGTTTCGTCGCCGCCGCGCAGCATGTCCTGCAGCGCCTGCGCACCCTGCAGCACGGTCCGGGAATGCCGGGCGAACAGGTCGAAAAACCGCTCCTCCTTGGGCAGAAAGGCACGAAACCAACGCAGCATCCTGAATTTTTCCACCATGGCGAACCGACGGCCGGAGCGCCCGTCACATCACTGTCATAGACCATTTCCCCGGCCAAGGCGCCGCGACGGGCCGGCTGCGACCGGTCATCCACTGCTTTGTCGCAGCCCTGCCCGCACCGCGCCTGAGCTTTCGAATCCAGTCATGGCGGCTAGAGCGAGCGCCGGAAATAATGCGCGATCTCACCGATCACGCCGCGCCGGAAGGTCAGCACGCAGACCACGAAGATGACGCCCTGGATCACCGTCACCCATTGCCCGAAGCCGGCCAGATATTGCTGCATGGCAATGATGACGAAGGCGCCGACCACCGGACCGAACACGGTGCCGAGGCCGCCAACCAGCGTCATCAGCACGATTTCACCGGACATGCTCCAATGCACGTCGGTCAAGGAGGCATTCTGCGCGACAAACACCTTGAGCGCTCCGGCAAAGCCCGCCAGGGTGCCCGACAGGATATAGGCCAGGAGCTTGTACTGATCGGTCTTGTAGCCGAGCGAGATCGCCCGCGGTTCGTTCTCGCGGATCGCCTTCAGCACCTCGCCGAACGGCGAATTGATGGTGCGGAAGATGACCAGGAAGCCGAACAGGAAGCCGGCGAGGATGACGTAATACAGGATGGTCGGGTTGCCGAGGTTGAAAATGCCGAACAGATAGCCCTGCGGAATGCCCTGGATGCCGTCCTCGCCATGGGTGAACGGCGTCTGCAGATAGATAAAATACAACAGCTGCGACAGCGCCAGCGTGATCATCGCGAAATAGATGCCCTGGCGGCGGATCGCGATCAGGCCGGTGATGACCCCGAGCCCCGCCGCGGCGATGATGCCGGCGAGGATGCCGAACTCGGGCGAAACGCCCCAGACCTTCAGCGCATGCGCCGTGACGTAGCCCGCGGTCCCCAGAAACATGGCATGGCCGAACGACAACAGCCCGCCATAGCCGATCAGGAGATTGAACGCACAGGCCAGCAGCGCAAAGCACAGCGCCTGCATCACGAAATACGGATAGATCCCGGTGAATGGCACGATCACAAGGAGCGCCGCCATGACGGCAAATGCAATGATTTCGTCGCGCAGGGTTCGCGTCGTCACCGGCACAGTGGCGTCGGTCATGGCCGTCATGTCGTTCGTCCCGTCAGTCCCGAAGGCTTCACCAGGAGTACCAGCACCATCAGGACGAATACCACGGTGTTGGAGGCTTCAGGATAGAAGTATTTGGTCAGGCCCTCGATCACGCCGAGGGCAAAGCCGGTGATGATCGATCCCATGATCGAGCCCATGCCGCCGATCACCACCACCGCGAACACCACGATGATCAGATCGGCGCCCATCAGCGGCCGCACCTGGTTGATCGGCGCCGACAATACACCCGCCAGCGCCGCCAGCCCGACGCCGAGGCCATAGGTCAGGGTGATCATCCGCGGCACATTGATGCCGAAGGCACGCACCAGCGTCGGGTTTTCCGTCGCGGCGCGCAGATTGGCGCCAAGCCGGGTGCGTTCGATCAGGTACCAGGTGCCGATGCAGACGATGAGCGAGAAAACGACCACCCAGCCGCGGTAGATCGGCAGGAACATGAAGCCGAGATTCATGCCGCCTTTCAGCTGATCGGGGATGGCGTAAGGCAGACCTGATGAGCCGAAATAGTTCTGGAACACGCCCTGAATGATCAGCGCCATGCCGAAGGTCAGCAACAGCCCATAGAGATGATCGAGGCCCGCGAGCCATTGCAGCATGGTGCGTTCCAGGATCATGCCGAAAATGCCGACCAGGATGGGCGCGACAATCAGCGCCGGCCAGTAACCGATGCCGGCGATGTTCAACAGGAAATAGGCGCAAAACGCGCCCATCATGTAGAGCGCGCCATGGGCAAAATTGATGATGTTGAGCATGCCGAAGATCACGGCGAGCCCGAGGCTGAGCAGCGCATAGAACGAGCCGTTGATCAGTCCCACCAGAAGCTGGGCATAAAGCGCTTGCATCAATCGATCTTTCGAACGTGTCCGCGGTGCAACAGGCTGAGACGCCAGCCAACGCAACGCCGGCCGACACCAGGCCGTGCCGGTCCTACTTCTTCAACAAGGCGCATTTGCTTTCCGACAACGGGGTGAAGGCCTGATCGCCCGGGACCGTGCCCACCAGTCTGTAGAAATCCCAGGGAGCCTTGGACTCCGACGGCTTCTTGACCTCGAACAGATAGGCGGAATGGATGGTGCGGCCATTGGGCTCGATCTCGCCCTTGCCGAACAGCGGATCGTCGGTCGGAATCGATTTCATCTTTTCAACCACCTTGACGCCGTCATGCGGATTGCCGCCAAGCGCCTCGAGCGCCTTGAAATAATGGGTCAGACCGGCATAGACGCCGGCCTGCACCATGGTCGGGGGCGCGCCGTTCTTCATCCGCGCGGCGAACTTCTTGGAGAAGGCCCGGGTCTGGTCGTTGAGATCCCAGTAGAAGGTTTCGGTGAAATTCAGCCCCTGGGCGATGTCCAGGCCGATCGCCTTGACGTCGGTGATGAACAACAACAGCGCGGCGAGCTTCTGGCCGCCGCCGACGATGCCGAATTCAGCCGCCTGCTTGATCGAGTTGGTGGTATCGCCGCCCGCGTTGGCGAGCCCGATGACCTTGGCTTTCGAGGACTGCGCCTGCAGCAGGAAGGAGGAAAAGTCGGACGTATTCAGCGGATGCTTGACGGAGCCTACCACCTTGCCGCCATTGGCCAGGATCACCGCGGTGGTGTCGCGCTCCAGCGCAGCGCCGAAGGCGTAATCGGCGGTGAGGAAGAACCAGGTATCGCCGCCGGACTTGACCAGCGCCTGCCCGGTCGAATGGGCGAGCATGTAGGTGTCGTAGGTCCAGTGCACCGTATTGGGCGAGCACTGCGCATTGGTGAGATCGGAGGTCGCGGCGCCCGAATTGATATAGACGCCGTTCTTTTCCTTGACGACGTTGTTGACCGCCAGCGCGACGCCGGAATTCGGCACGTCGACAATGATGTCGACCTTGTCGACATCAAACCATTGCCGCGCGATGGCGGTGCCGACGTCCGGCTTGTTCTGGTGATCGCCGGAGATGACTTCGATCTTCCAGCCCTTAGCCCCCAGCCCGGAATCCTCCACCGCCATCTGGGCCGCCAGCGTCGAGCCCGGGCCGCCCAGATCGGAGTACAGGCCGGACTGATCCGACAGCGCGCCGATCTTGACGATCTTGTCCTGCGCGGCCGCAAGGCCGGGCGCAGACAAGCCGAGCGCTGTGCTGAGCAACAAGGACGCGAGAAAACTGGTTTTCATGATGGGCTCCTTCGGAGGCAAGTCTCATCTCAAGGATTCTCGCGGCGGTTCAGACCCCGAGATAGGTGTGCAATTTATCCATGTTGGCCTGCAGATCGGCATTGGCGAAACCGTCGATGACCTTGCCATGTTCAACGATGTAGTAGCGGTCGGCGACGGTGGCCGCGAAGCGGAAATTCTGTTCGACCAGAAGGATGGTAAAACCCTCTTTCTTCAGCCGCGCGATGGTGTGGCCGATCTGCTGGATGATCACGGGAGCGAGCCCTTCGGTTGGCTCGTCCAGCATCAGAAACCGCGCCCCGGTGCGCAGGATGCGCGCGATCGCCAGCATCTGCTGCTCGCCGCCGGACAATTTCGTGCCCTGGCTGTTCAGCCGTTCCTTGAGATTGGGAAACAGCTCGAAGATCTGATCCAGCGACAGGCCGCCGCTGCGCACAATCGGCGGCAGCAGCAGATTTTCGCGGACATCGAGGCTGGCGAAGATGCCGCGCTCCTCCGGGCAGATCGCGATGCCGAGCCGGGCGATCCGGTCCGAGGACATCCGGATGATCTCCTGACCCGCGAACCGGACCGCGCCGGTGCGCTTGCCGATGATTCCCATCACCGATTTCAGCGTCGTGGTCTTGCCGGCGCCGTTACGGCCGAGCAGCGTCACCACCTCGCCTTCGTTGACCTCGAAATTGACGCCATGCAGGATGTGGGACTCGCCGTACCAGGCCTGCAGATTTTCTACCGAAAGCACCGCTTTGCCGGCCTCGGCCGCGGGCTGGGTGCGCTGCGTCATGACAGGGGCGGCCATCGACAGCTCAGGCATGACCGGCCCCCAGATAGGCTTCCTTGACGCGTTCATCCTTGGTCAGATCGGTATAATGGCCCTCCGCCAGCACCTGTCCGCGGGTCAGCACGGTGATGATATCGGACAGGTTCGCCACCACGTTCAGATTATGCTCCACCATCAGGATGGTGTATTTCGCCGAGATGCGCTTGATCAGCGCGGCGATCTTGTCGATGTCTTCGTGACCCATGCCGGCCATCGGCTCGTCGAGCAGCATCATCTCGGGATCGAGCGCCAACGTGGTCGCGATTTCGAGCGCGCGTTTGCGCCCATAGGGCATTTCCACGGCCGGTGTGTTGGCGAACTCGCTCAGGCCGACATCGTCGAGCAATTCATGGGCGCGGCCATTGAAGCGGTCGAGCACCGACTTGGAACGCCAGAAATCGAAGGAATGGCCGTGCTGGCGCTGCAGGGCGACCCTGACATTCTCGAGCGCGGTCAGATGCGGAAACACCGCCGAGATCTGGAACGAACGCACCAGGCCCAGCCGCGCCACATCGGCCGGCGCCAGCGCCGTGATGTCCCGGCCCTTGTACAGAATCTGGCCCGCCGACGGCCGCAGGAATTTGGTCAGCAGATTGAAGCAGGTGGTCTTGCCGGCCCCATTCGGCCCAATCAAAGCGTGAATGCTGCCGCGACGGACCCTGAGATCGACGTCGCGAACCGCGAAGAAACCCGCAAATTCCTTGGACAGTCCGTGGGTTTCAAGAATGAACTCATCGGCCAATCAGTTTTCCCCCCTGCCCCATCGCCGCGACCGAAGTCCACGGGTGGCTTATTATGCTTCTTATTCCTGACCGCAGACCGGGTTCCGGACCCTGGCACCCGCCCGCAACCGCGAAGCCTACCGCGCGGAATATGCCGTCAACCAGCCACCCGACGCAAGGTGGAAAGCTGGGCAGAGGCCAAGGCCACGACCAATTGTCAAGACCCCTTGTCAAGACTCGTTACCAAAACACGTTGTCGAGACCTGGACGGCGGGCGCCCGGCGCACCGTCGCCTGCCGCCCCGCAGGGGGCGAGCCCGCCGGTCCGCAACCATCCGTTAAGGTTGTTTCGAACCAACTTTACATCTTCATCAAAAATTTCCCGATCTTCCCGATCCTGCGGGGTGAGCATGGATCTAGAATGGATCGCAGCCGTGGAATTCGAAAGCACGAAACCTTCGATCGTCAAGTCGATCAAACAGCGCGAGCTCTTGAACAGCTGGCTGCGGCTCTATGCCCCCGAGCAGCTGGTTCCTCGAATCGACGACTACCATCCGACGCTGCTGGACGAAGAACTTCCGGACCTGGTCTACTACACCGTCGATCTGGCGCCAGAGCCTCCACGCCTGACGATCCAGAGCCATGGCACGCGGATCTCAATCGCCTATGGCAAGACTGGCAAGGGTCGCTATCTCGACGAATATGTCGGCGCCCGCCTGGCGAGCGTGGTGATGCCGGTCTATCATCAATGCGTGGCGCGCCAGATTCCGGTCTACAGCATCTCCGAAATGGACGACATCCATGGGCGCGTCGTCGCCTATGAGCGGCTGTTGCTGCCGTTCGCCGAAGGCGGTCGCGTCGGCCATCTGATCGCCTCGCTGAACACCATCAGCCTCGATGGCGGCTTTGAAATCAAGGACCTGATGCGCGGCAACGCGGAACTGCCCAGGATCAAGCTATATAGCGTGATCGACCAGGATCTATTCCACCAGATGCCCGGCCTGATTCCCGCTGCCGATGTCATTGAATTCAGCTGAAAATACAACAGCGCTTTCCATCGGGCGGATCGGCCGGGGACATGGTCTTGTAATGCCGGGGCGCGTGGTTCAACCGGTCCCAGTGCGACGGCGCAGTTCGCCGGCATAGATCTCCGGCTTGAAGCCGACCAGCACTTTGCCGCCGAGATCGAGTACCGGCCGCTTGATCATCGAGGGCTGCGCCAGCATCAAAGCGATCGCCCCGCGCTCGTCGAGGCCTTCGCGGTCGGCCCCAGGCAGCTTTCGAAAGGTGGTGCCGGCGCGGTTCAGCAGCACCTCCCAGCCGAGCTGGCCACTCCATTGCCTGAGCCTGTCGCTCGTAATTCCCGCGGTCTTGTAGTCATGGAATTGATAGGCCACGCCATGGTCGTCGAGCCAGGCGCGCGCCTTCTTCATGGTGTCGCAGTTCTTGATGCCATAGATGGTAATGGTCAACGCGCGCCCTCCCGATCCTAGATGATATCACCAGCGACAAAAGCCGCCGCCCAGCCGCCGCGATAGCCATCCCACGCCGATATAGCGGGCCAAGTTCAGCTCCCGGTCATCAGTTGCCCCTCACGCTGCGCTGCCGCGCAGATTGTCGGCGAGCGCCGCCAGCAGGTCGGCGAGCTGGCGGGCGACCTGTGGGGGCGGCAGCGGCATTCTGAGATGCGGCGCGCCGGTGGCCTGGTCGCGCTCGATCCAGGGATGCGGTGCGGCCTCCGGCGCCTGCGCCGCGGCCAACGCGCCGATGAACTGCGCACCGATCTGGACCAGGGAGTGCCAGGGATCGGAAGCTGCAACCGGCTCGCGCGAAAACACCGCCTCGGTCCGGTCCGTTGCCGCGATCGTGGCCTCAGCCGGCTTGGCGCCACCGCCGCCGCCGGGATGCTGTTCGGCGGCAGGCGCCTCTGCCACCGCGGCAGCGGCCTCTTCGGTGGCCTGATGGCCGGCCTCCTCTGCCGGCGTCACTGCCTCGCTTTGTCCCATATTGCCGGCAACTTGTTCGACCTGCTTCATGAAGCGGTTGAGGCGCGAGCCGCCGAGCGAAATCTCGCCGCTGTCGCCATCGAGGATGCCTGCCGACAGCGAGCGCTTGAAGGCCAGCACCGAGAGCATGCCCTCCTCGATGGTGCCCTTGGCGACGAAATTGATGATTCTTACCGGACGGCTCTGGCCCATGCGATGAATGCGGGCGATGCGCTGTTCCAGCACCGCCGGATTCCATGGCAGATCCATGTTCACCAGCGTCGAGGCATGCTGCAGATTGAGGCCGGTGCTGCCGGCATCGGTGGACAGGAAGACGCGGCAATCCGGATCGCTGCGGAACCGCTCGACCAGCGCCGGCCGCTGCTCGGACGGCACGCCGCCGTGGAAGCTGACATAGCCGATGCCGCGCGCTTCGAGCCTTCGGATGACAATGTCGTGGGTCCGCGTCCATTGCGAGAACACCACCGCCTTGGCGCCGGGATCGTCGAACAGCTGCTCGAATAAGGCGGCCAGCTCATCGGCCTTGACGCCATGATCGGTTCGCTGATCCAATAGATAGGTGCTGTTGCAGGACATCCGCATGTTCTGCAGCGCGACCATCAGGATCCGCCGGTCTTTTTCCGACAAGAACCGAATCCGGCGCCAGCGATTGACGATTTTCGCGACAGTATCGGCGTTTTCCGCGTGAAGCAGCATCTGCTGCTCGGTCATCGGCACCAGCAGGTTTTGGTCGGTCCGAGCCGGCAGCTGGCGCAGCACCTCGGATTTGCGGCGCCTTATCATGATCGGCGCCAGCGTCTGGCCGATTTTTTCCAGCCCGGTATAGCCGGTCACCCGGCCGCCTTCGTCCTTGAGCTGATGCTGGTGCAGCAATTTCCAGGTCGGGCCGAGCCGGTGCTGATCGACGAACTGCACCACCGAGATCAGTTCTTCCAGCTTGTTCTCCAAAGGCGTTCCGGTGAGCACGATGGCATAGGCGCTGTCGATGCGCTTCAAGGCGCGCGCGGCGATCGTGTTCCAGTTCTTGACCCGCTGGGCTTCATCGACGATCACCAGTTCGGGCGCCCAGCCGGCGATCAGATCAAGATCGGTCTTCAGCTTTTCGTAGTTGGTGATCTTGCAGAAATCATCGATTGCATAGTGTTGCTGCCGGGTCGTCCGGCCGCCACCGATGACGCGCGCGACATGTTCCCCCGAACGCCCGGTGAAACGCAGGATTTCGCTCTGCCATTGGTATTTCAGCGAGGTCGGGCAGATCACCAGGACCTTGCCGACGCCGAAATGCCGCGCCAGCAGTTCGGCCGCGGCGATCGCCTGGATGGTCTTGCCGAGTCCCATGTCGTCGGCGATCAGCGCCCGGCCGGCCTTTACCGCGAACAGCGCGCCCTCGGCCTGGTAGGGGTAGAGCGGCGCCTTCAGGAGCGACAGCAATTTCGGATCGGCGGCGCCGCGGGGAAATAATTTTGCGAGTTTCGCGGTTCGCTGTTCCGCATCGCGAACGCCGGCGACGAAATCCAGCGCATCGTCATAGGCCCGTAATTCATGACCGGATTTGGCGACCAGGGCCAGAAACGCGTCGAGTTCGCCGAAGCAATGTTCCGGCAGCGCGCCATTCGCCGCATCGAACAGCGCTTCGGCCGCCAGCTTCACGCCGCGCGGGCAATCGGTGCCCGCGCGAAAATGCACCCGGCGCCGGCCCTCATTGCGCAGATAGAGCTCGGAAAAGGCCGGCTGATAGCCGCGGGCAAAGGCCGCCTTGGCGCCGCGCTTTTTCTCCAATTGCGCCAGCGTGAATTCGATGTGCTTGCAGGTGCCGAGCTCGCTGGTCGAATAATCCGGGCAGGAGCAGAAATTGCCGCCCGGCCCCGGCCCCCGGATCACCACCCGATAGCTCGATTTCGAAACCGGGTTGCTGACCTTGAAGTCGGAAAAGAACGGCTCGCGGCCGAGATTTTCCAGCCCAAAACTCTGTTCGCGGCCAAACTGCCGGCGCAGGCCGCGCTGCCATTCCAGCGGCGACATATCGTCGGGCGCATGGGTGCGGACGAGCTTGGGCTCCTTGGTCGGTTTGGCCTGGGGTTTTAGCTGAGGTTTGTGCTTGGGCTTGAGGCGCGCGGCTTCCATGGAACGACGCTCCGATCGACACGAAGGCTGACTGTGTTGATCGCACAATCTAGGCGTTATTGTCGGCGGTGGCTCGGCTTGAATCCGGCCGGCGATGCTGCGCCCCGCGTTATCCACAAATAGCCTTGCCTTGTATGCTCGGCAGCTTGCGATTGTAGTATAAAGGTCCGAGCGGGTTTATACCGCAGCGGTGATCGGAGGGCGCGCATGTTGCGTGGAAGCTGCTTGTGCGGCGGCATCAAGTATCAGATCAAGGGGCGGCTGTCCGGCGCCATGAATTGCCATTGCTCGATGTGCCGGAAGGCGCAGGGGAGCGCCTTTCGCAGCCGGGCAGCCGTGAAATCGGCCGAATTTGAATTCGTACAGGGCGAGAAGCTCATGACCTTCTACGAATCGTCACCGGGAAATCACAGAGGTTTTTGCCGGATATGCGGATCCCCGATTCTGAGCAAGTTCGACGATCATCCCAATTATTATGGCTTGCCGCTGGGCGCGCTGGATGACGATCCCGGCATCCAGCCAAAACTTCACGTCCACGTCGCCAGCAAAGCGCCCTGGCACACGATCACCGATGATCTGCCGCAGCTGCCCGGTGCACCGCAATAGTCCGGCGACGCCTCTACCAGAGCATCACAGATAGGGCTCCAGCAGCGCCCGGATATGGACGCGCGCCCTGAGCCGGCTGGCCAAGAGAAACATGCCAGCGACCTTGCGCTGCAGGAACATCAGGTCCATCGGCGGGGCGTGGACGAAGTCGCGCTCGGCGGCAATCGCAAGGCCGCCGTCGCGCAGCCGGGCGGCGAGATCGCTGCGGCCGAAGTCGAAGGCGCCGTTGTGACGCAGCGGCAGCAGCGCCATCTCGATCAGCCGCAACACCGCATCCTGGTGCCGCGGCGGCGTCCGCTCGGCAAAAAAGCCGATGGCGATCGCGGCGTTCCGGATCGCGGCGCGGTCCTCCGCAAAGCCGGCGTGCAGCAACCGGCGATAATTTTCGGCCATCGCCGCGGGGAAGGCGCGGGTGGCGCCGAAATCGAGCAGCACGATCTGCCGGGTGCAGGCGTTGTAGCGATAATTGGCAAAGTTGGGATCGGTCTGCATCAGTCCGAATTCAAACAATTCGCGCGCCACCAGGACGATCAGGCGCGTCATGACGCGGTCGCGGACGGCCTGCGGCGCGGTTGTCAATTGCTCCAGCGGCGTGCCCTCGACATAGGACATCGCCAGGATGTCGCTGGTGGTGAAATCGGCCTGCAGCGCCGGCACGGCGAATTCGGGCGAGCCCGCAAGCAGCTCGGAAAACCGCTTGAGGTGCTGGCCCTCGCGGAGATAGTCGGCCTCCTCGTGCAACTGCCGCCGCGCCTCGGCCAGCAGGGGGGCGATATCGAGCGCAGGAGGTACCAGCCCGGCCATCCGCATCAGAGCCGCGACATTGTTGACATCGCTGTCGATGCTGTTGCGAATGCCGGGATACTGGATCTTGATGGCGACGTCGCGGCCGTCCCTGGTGCGACCGCGGTGCACCTGCCCGATCGAGGCGGCGGCGATCGGATGCGGCGAAAAATGCTCGAAACGGGCGCGCCAGTCGCGGCCCCAGTGCCGGCTCAGCACCGCCTGTAATTGGGCCTGCGGCATCGGCTCGGCATCGGCGCGCAGCCGCGACAGGATCTCGCTCAATTCCGGCGGCAGCACCTGGCCGGCATCCATCGACAACAGCTGGCCGACCTTCATGGCCGCACCGCGCAGCTGCGCCAGTTCGCGGGTCACCTTGAGGACATTGGCGGGCGTCAGCAGCAGGTCACCCAGGCTCGGCCGCCGGCCTTGCGCGAACTGCCGGGCGCCATCGAGCAACATGCCGCCGGCCACCCCGCTCGCCATGCCACCGAACCGGATCAGCCGCCCTAGCCGGCTGGTGGGAACGGCATGGCCGGGAGAGCGGGTCTTGTCATCGGGCACGGCGGGGTCTCGGGGTAAAAGCGGGTTGATCGGAAGATGGTCGGATTGACCAACAGCATGCTTCGCCATTCCGCGCGTGGTCGAAGCTCGCGCAGCACGTCATTGCGAGGCGCCCTTGCGACGAAGCAATCCAGCTTTTTTGCGGCGCCGAAGCTGGATTGCTTCGCTGCGCTCGCAATGACGGCAGGAACACTGGGAATCGTGCTGAAGATTGATGGACACTTCAGCGAACCTAGCGCGGCGGCATCGCAGGGGCGAACACACGATTTCGTGGCTTCGAATCGGGTCGAGCCACCAGCGTACAAGGCGACCGCCAACGGTTCGGTCCACCTGCCCTCAGCCTAGCCGACGACATAGCGGGCGTAGGCGAAGGACCGCGCCGTCGCGCCGTCCTAGTCCGTCACTTATGCGCGAGGTCCGGGGTCGGCAGGCCGAGCACGAGCAGCGGCCGGTCGATCGGCTTCGGATCGAACCAGCTGAAGAACGCGTTCTGAAAATCCTGGATCGAGCCGTTCAGCGGTTTGATCAAGCCGTCCTCATAGGCCTGTTTCAACGCCTTGGCGAAGGCCACATCGCCCTTATCGTCGCCGCCGATCAGCTGCGCCAGCGCCGTGCGTTCGATCGAGACGGCGAAGGTCGCGTTCTTGACCTCATCAAGCGTGAGCGGGGCGCCGGAGGGACCGTTTTCAACGAATTCGGCGATGCCGCCACGCACGACGAGAATATATCCCTGCGCGCCGACCCCGCGCTCGGGGAGACCCGGCGACGCCGGAAACCAGAACCCGAGCGAGCTCTGGCCCGGCAGCGTCGCGGTGTCCTCGGCGCGCAGCCGCATGGTGAGCGAATTGACCCAGGCCCCGACCGGCAAGGCGCCGACAACGCCGGGCGACACCAGGCCGCCGGCGATGCCGCTCGGAAACCGGGTGCCCTGCAGTTCGAAGGCGCCGGTGATGTACCAGTTACGCCAATTCGGATTCTCCGCGGCGGCGCCGAGCTGCAGCAGCGCCCGCGCCTTGATATCCCGGGCTTCGGTAAACGCCTGTTGTCGCACCGGATCAGTGTTGCCGAGCAGGCCACGGATTACGTTGGTGGTCAGTTCGGCCGCGAAGGTCGGGTCACCATTGCCGAGCGCGATCCGCGCGGCGTCGTTGACCTTGCTGGCGCCGCCCATCAGCTCAACCATGCGGCGGGCCAGTTCGTCCGGCGGGGTCGGACGCAGCGCGGTCGGATCGGCCTGGAACCAGCCCACCGATCCAGCATAGATCTCGCGCACCGCCTGGCTCACCGATCCATAGAACGGCCGCAGATAGTCGCGCGGCGAAACCACCTCGCCATTGATGTTCTGCACCGGCTTGACATTGTCAAGATCCCGCATGATGCGCGCTTCCTCGCCGCGCGCCAGATAAAGCTGGTCGACGATCAGCGCCAGTTGATCCATGGTGTAGCCCTTGTTCATCCAGCGGATAGTCTGATCGTGGGTGAACTGGATGGCGTCGCGGAAATTGCGCAGCAGGGTTTCGATGTTGCCGGGCTCGCACAGCGGCGGGCCATGGCTCGGCACCATGCACCAGGAATCGAAGGCGCGCAGCCGGTCGACGCTGCGAAACCAGGTCGCGGGGTTGCGATAGGCGGTGCCGCGCAGGCTGTAGAGATTTGGAAACGCCGGCCCCTGGATCACCTCGGCCGAGAACAGCAGACCGCGCCCGCCCCAATTGCCGGGGTCCTTGGGCGTCAATCCCGCTGTGTTGCGCGCATCGGGCAGGAACAGCGCCAGTTCGTCGTTGGTTTCGCTCGGCACGTAGACGATCTTCATGTCGACCCCGGCGGCGGTCACCAGCAGCTCCTGGCTGAAGGTGCGCGACGGCATCCGGTAGCTCGGCTCGACCCCTGGTGGCGATTTCTCCTGCGGGCCAATCCCGTCATTGACCTGATTACGCGGAATGAACGAGCCATACATGTAGCTCGACCGGGCATCGATGATGGTGCCGGTCACCGTCGCCGTGGTGCCGACCCCGTCGTCGATCTTGACCTGGGCAATGATGGCGACGCAGCCGGGATCGGCGACGTCGACATTGAATTCGCCGTCCGGCCCCGCCTGCTCCGGATCGGCGGTCGGACAGGCTGGCCGGTCGGCCTGATCCAGATAGCCCTGCACGCCATAGGCATGGTCGATGTGATTATGGGTGTAGATGATCGCCCGGATCGGCAGCTTGCCGGTCGCCGGCAACACGCCTGCCTCGCGCATCGCCTTGATGGTCGCGCTGGTGATTCCGGGATTGCCCAAGGTGTCGACAATGACCAGTTCGGGATTGCCATTGGCGTCGTGCTTCGGGCCGCGGATCACCATGGTGTTGGCGAGGTCATAGCCGACCGCGCTGAACACATCATAGCTCAGATTGGGCGGCAACTGGCCGTCCGGCAGCGGAAAATGCTCCTTCTTGAGATCATAGATGTGCACCGGCTCGAACCACTTGCTGTGATCGGACAACAGCGGATTGACCGGCACCCGCTCCGGCAACGGGCTCGGCGACTGCGCCCGCGTCGGGGCCGGCATCACGCCGATCGCCGTCAGCGCTGCTGCGATAATGAACGCAACGCCGCGCGCGCTGGCAAGAGCTGCTGGTCGCATGTTGTCTCCCCTCTGGGCAAACGGATAGGTGTTTAAAATAACTGCCCGATACTACTGCCTGACGACAACTGCAAGACGAAAAATATGCTTCTACGATTTAAAGTTGGATGCACGGCCCGCCGCCACGATGCGCGGAGCGTTTGCGTTAGACGGTGACGTATCAAAACCAACTTTATTCGCGCGATATTTTATTCGCGCATTAGTTGTCAACCGCATTAAACTAGCGTAATATTAAATTTTTAATGCCTTAGACCGGCCTTACGCCGGCAGCCTGCAAATTCCGGCAGCCCTCCGACGATGAGGAGGTACAATAAAATGAGGAGGTACAAATAATATGTCCGCCCAATCAGCCCGTCCAGCGGTAGGAACTTCAGCCCCCAGGTTCGTGCCCCCAGATTCCCCGCCTCCCGTATCAAGGATTGCCAAGGACCAAGGTTATTTTCTGATTCGCATCCACGCCGCCCAAGCATCCTACAAGGGTACTTTTTGGCAAAATTTTCGCAACGCCGCCAGGCAAGTTCTCGTCACCTCCGAAGTGCAACTTAAGCCGTGGATCGACGACCCGCTTCCGCAAATCCAGGCCGCGCGCCGCATCAGACCTAAGCAAGCCGTCCAACTAGGGCTGCGTTCGAACCTCATCGACTTTATCCCGGCCACCATGGACAAGGTTTCGATCAAGCTCGGCCTCGTCCTCGATCAGAAGGACCGGCTCGAGGCGCTGTCGGGCGCGATCAACGGATCCGGTTTTCTTTCCACCATCTCACTTGCCGAGCCCACTCTCGCCACCGTGAAGGCTCTGGGCAATGCGTCCCGGGCGGTTCTGGACGCCTTCCTGGAAGCGGAGTCGAAGAAACCTATTCTCGAATTCGCGGGTGACTTTAACATCGGGACCAACGATTTACAGGCCGGCTACTACGTGCTGCTTGGCACGACCGATGAGGACGCTCCGTTGCCCTCGAACGATTCTCGATGGACGGTGAGCGGTACGAAGCTTCTGGTGGACGGAAAGTCGACCGATCAATGGTCCTACGTGATCCTGGAGGTCATGTGTTCGGAGGCTCGCGGAAGAAATCAGCAAGCCAAATGGAGCAAGCCACTTTCCGAAGCCGAGGCTCAAGCCGATCACATTGGACGGATGCAAAAGCCTACGAAGGAGCAGCGCTCGGAAGCGCTTGAAAAATGCCAAAATCTAATTACCGATGCCGATACGATGATCCGCGACGACCCTAATTATCTTCCTGAAGAGGCTAAGAAAATTATAGCGGACTGTTTTAGATACTGTCGCGACACGATACTCACCGAGGCCTCCCAGCGTGGGACAATTGAAATGGAGGTCGCCGAACCCTGGTTCGGTCAAACACGACATCTGCTCGGCCTGGGGGCGGACGACGAGATCAATCAGGCGGTTATCTCCTATGCGGATCAAGTGGAGGCCCTGCGTGAAATCGAAAGGCAGCGGGCCCAGAAGGATCAAGAAGCGGAAACGATCCGCCTAACGGTGGACAACGAGGACCGCAGTCTGGCTGCCGCTTCTTAAGCGGCGAGACATATAGGTGACCAAGCATAAGGCTTTGCTCGCGGCGATTCAACGCTTCGCTGAGGCGGGCTCGATTGAAAACCGCGCGCATGCGCTGCGCCAACATCCGGAGCTTCTCGCACCGGAGACCGACGTTCTATTGAACGAGATTGAAACCGACTTGCAAGCGCAAGGTATGGGGCAAGCGGTCGAGACGATAGGGCGTATCCGCGAGTTCTTGGATCGTTGCCGGCTGCACGGCATTGACCAGGCCTTCGAGCAGGATCGCAAAATGCTTGAACTCGTCAGTCTCCGGCAACTTGTCGGCGTTGGGACGATGGCGTACGAGCGATATGTCCAATCCGGTGACAGAGCCGACCTTGATCTTGCGCTCCGCTCGTTACGTCGAGCGCACGACCAATGGCCTGGTGGTTCTCCTCACCGGGCAAGCATTGCGAATAACCTCAGCGGCATATACCGGGCTTCGTATGAGCGCTCAGGCAACGAGGATGATCTCGAAGACGCGATCGCGTTCGGTATTGAGGCAGTGGCATCCTCTCCAACGAGTCAGGAGAAATTCGAACGCCACGTCAATCTTGCCAGCGCGCTTCTGGTAAGCTTTATCCGTCGTGCCCGGAACGATCATCTTCGCGACGCAATTGAGCTGCTTGTTCCCGCCGAAGCGGCGCTTACCCGCCTTGGAGAAGCGTGGCGGCAGACTGCGCACAATCTTGCTGGTGCTCTCAGGCAACGAGCGAAGCTCAGCGGAGACCTTGATGATATTAACAGGGCAATCGAACTGCATGGTGACGCTGCGCGAGCTGCTCCAGATGGAACGGCCGAGGCAGTGCTTTATTATGGAGGACTCGCGAACGCCTATTTTCAGCGATTGAGCCAGACAGGTCGCCTCGATGACCTGGAGGCTGCGATATCTGCATATCAGACGTCGCTCGCTCACGCCAAGCCGTGTTCGCCAGAACGGGCACGATTGCTAAATAATCTAGGAATTGCGCTCTCGACCAAATATGAAATCGAGCTCGACCAGTCCGTACTCGACGAGGCAATCCGACAGTTCCGAAGTTCGCTCGATATCCTTCCTCCTCCTGCTCCGGAGGCGTATGGAACGCTTGTGAATCTGGGAGGTTACTTGTCTGCGCGATATCGTCACACCATGAAGGATGACGACTTCGAGGAGGCGATGCGGTGCTTCACTCAAGCGCAGGGCCATCTCGACGGGAAACCAGATCTTGCGGGCGCTTACGACAACCAGGCAGGCGCACACCTCACACGATTCAATGTGTTGGCCCAAGAGGGGGATTTGGATGCGGCTGTCACTCTTTGGAAACGCTCGCTGGCACTGCCTGACTCGCCGGGACTTGAGATGGATCGAAAGCGCAGCTTGGCGGCAGCATTGAGTCAACGCTACTCGCGGCATGGATGTCGCGAGGATCTCGATCACGCTCGCGCATTATTTGAAGAAACTATCGGCAAGCCAAGTGCCAATCCGGATACTGAGCTGCGCTCGGCGCTCACCTGGGGCCACTGGGCGTTCGACCGAGCTATGTCTGAAACTCCGAATGTCGAAGCGTGGCACGAGGCGGCCAAGGCGTTTGATATTGCGAGAGCCGCAACAGACCGTCTCCTTCGGCTCCAGATCACGCGCAAGCACCAGGCCGACTGGCTTGCGCAAGCACAACACATTCCGGTCCGGCACGCCTTCGCACTCGTCAAGTCGGGGCAGCCGGAACGAGCCGTCGAAGCGTTGGAGGCCGGACGTAGCGTCTTCCTGGCAGAGGCTCTGGAAAGGAACCGGGCGGACCTCGAGCAACTGGCAGTGATCGGGCACGGCAGCCTCCATCGCTATCGGGCAGCCGTCACGGCCATGCGACTCGCGGAGCGCGAGGTTCAAGCTCCAGCTGAAATTACCGGTATTTTCACCAACAACGCGGCGCGACTACGGATAGCCGGGGAATTGCAGGCCAGCATCGCCTCGATACGTGAGGTTCCTGGATTCGAAGACTTTCTCCGGGTCCTGACCTTTGCTGAATTGAGAGTGAAGGCCGCAACAGCGCCTCTGGTGTACCTGTTGGTGACGGAAGCCGGCGGGCTCGCCCTCATCGTTTCGGAGTACGGGGTCTGTCACGTTCCGCTCTCCTGCACGTCGCAAATCCTACACGACTGGTTAGTGACCGACAGGCGGGGTGAGGGGCCGAGCGGATATCTCCTTGAGGCCTTTACCAACCAACGGGGCCTTCGGGGAACTCTTGAGGCGATGCTGCCGGAAATCGGCAAGCAACTCATCAAGCCTGTAGCGGCCGCGCTGAACGAACTGCTCAAGCCCCCACCCGACCAGAAGCCTCTGGTGCGGCTCATTCCGACCGGACCACTCACGATGTTGCCTTTACACGCCGCGAACTATGTCGCGGCGGATGGAACGTCCGGCTCGCTGCTGGACGACTTCTCGGTGAGCTATCTTCCCTCGGCACGGGTGCTGCGGCGCCCGGCAGGTGCGCAGCCCAACTCCGACCTCGGGCGCATGGTGGTCGGCGACCCGGCACCCCTGCCGGACCAGTTCAAGCCACTACGTTATGCTCGGTTCGAAGCAGCCGTGGTATCCGCTTTGGCGCCAAACTCATTTCCGCCGCTGATTGGCAACGACGCCACGGCGGATGCTGTACACGGGCAGTGGGGCCGCGCGGAAAGCGCGCACCTCGCGTGTCATGGTATTTTCGACATGCGATCTCCGCTGCAATCGGCCCTGATGTTGGCAGGTGGGAAATTCACGTTGGGCGAGACCATGACCGAATTGAGCGCCGGCCGGGGGCCTCGGGAGGTTGTGCTCTCCGCCTGCCAGACGGCGCTCACCGAGTTCATGCGGCTGCCCGAGGAAGTCATCGGTTTTCCGGTCGGCCTCATTCAAGCCGGCGCAGAGACCGTCATCGGCACGCTTTGGTCCGTCAACGATTGGTCAACCAGCCTGCTGATGACGAAATATGCCACCGAGCGGCTTCACTGCTCGTCCGCAGAGGCGCTACGCCGAGCACAGGTTTGGCTGCGAGATTCCGGCGCCGAGGAACTGGCGCGCTTTTGCCGGGAGATTTGTCGCATGGTGTCGCCAGCCGATGCGCAAGCCATGCGTTTGCATCTCGCCGCGTTGACGCTGCGGCCTCACGAAACCCGTGCGTTGTTCGGCGAGCCATACTATTGGGCCGGATTTACATGCTGGGGCATGGGTTGACTATGGCTCCCTTGCCAGCCCGGGAGGACGCCAAGCTCCCGGGGGAAAGCGCTATCGCCAGCGATCGCCTCTTTTGGCTCGTTCAGCAACAAGCGATCGACGGCACGGCGTAGGAGCATTGCCCCCGACCCGCTGCGTCAACCGCGATCAGATCGCGAGAGCCAGGATGCGAGGGCCTTCGCGGCGACCGCGGCCATTGGCAACTCGATCTCTTCGAGCGCCGCAAGAATGCCATAGGCGAGGTCGGGACGCTTTCGGCCGAGGCGGGCCAGGTAGACGACAGCTTCCTCGTCCGCGACCCCGGCCAAGGCTTCGATGACGCGCGTCGAAGGTTTTGCGACCAGCCAGCGCTTCAACGCGCCGCGCGCTTCCGCGCGCCCCATTCGCCCCAGGGCGCAGGCGGCGGCTACCGCGGCCTCGTCATCGTGGTCGGAAAGCATCGCCGTCAGCACCGGCACGACATCGCCGCCGGCGCGGACGCAGCCGCAAGCCGCCGCGCGCAGCAAGGGGTCCGCGTGGCGAAGCAACGGCAGCGCGGCCTCGGGGCTGAGTTTGACCCCAAGCGCGGCAGCCGCGGCGACGGCGGCCGCGAGGTTGGGGCCCTCGACAATTTGCCTGACGATCATTCGCTGGACCGCTCGCGCCGCCTCTGGGCCGCCAATGGCGCAAAACGCCTCGAGCGCTGCGATCTGCTCGGGCACGCGGCGGTCGAGACCAAAGCCTATGAAACGCTGGCAGAGCGCGACCAGCGCGCCCACCGCATCGCCAAGCCTGCGCCGCCCCGCTTCCTCGGCGAGCGCTCGCGCCTCGCCAAGCGATGCATCGGGAAGCGCTTCGATCAACGCCGCGTCCGACAACTCGGTGGCGACCATCCGGCTCGCCGCCCCCGGGTTTTGGGCAGGCGGGGCAGTCGGAAGATCCGCGAACAGGTCGAACTGCGTGGGCTCGGTCATGCGGAGAATTCTGCCCCGGCAAGGCGCTCGGTTCAATCCCTTGCGCCGATGCGGCGCGAATAAAGCGGCAATCGCTTGCGACGATGTCACCATGATCGCGCGCCAGCCACTAGCAAGACCTCCGGCTACATCCGTAGTTTTACCAGACCTGCGCAAGGAGTGAAGCGGCGCCGGCTAAGTTAACGCAACCGTAAGGCAGTTTCAGCAGCGTAGTTCGAGCCGGACTCCCGATCTTGCGCGCCGTATCATGGGATGCCGCCAGTGAGGAAAACGCGTGCTCAACAATTTATCGATCCGGACCAAGCTGCTGAGCCTGGTCTTCGCCGCCTCGATCGCGATCTGCTGCGTTGCTGGCGCGGGACTCTTGTTCAACTACCAACGCATGTACCAGGACCGGGTCAGCACACTGCGTGCCGTGGTCGAGGCAGGACAAAGCTTGGCGGTGAAGTTCGAGGCCGACGCCGCCGCCGGCAGAATCACGCGCGAGGAAGCGCAGACACGCTTCAAGGAAGCACTGCTGGCGATCCACTATTCCGGAGTAGAATATCTTTTTGCCTATAGCTACGATCAGGTCGGCTTCGCCCATCCCAGCCCCAAAGTAATGGGAAAGGTCGCCTCCGGTATCAAGGATGCGAATGGGGTTTTAGTCATCCCTGAAATGATACGAATCGCAAAGACCCAGAACGAAGGCATCTATGCCTATGAATGGCCGCTGCGGCCAGACGATCCCAAGACCGCCCTGAAACTCTCTTATGTGAAGGGCTTCGCTCCCTGGAACATCTTCATCAGCACCGGCGTCTTCATCGACGACATCCGCGCCGATTTCATGGCGATGCTATGGAAGATCATCGGCATCGTCGCGGTGCTGGCATTGCCTGCGATCGGCCTTATTCTGCTGGTCGGCTGGGGCGTGAGCGCGAGCATCCGCAGTGTCGCAACCAGGATGCAGGCACTGGCCGACGGCAATCTCGCCGTCGAGCTTCCCGAAGCGGGCCGCGGCGACGAGGTCGGTCAGATGGCGCGCACGGTCAAGATATTCCGCGACAGCATGGCGGAGAGCGAGCGACTGCGCGGCGAGCAGGAAAACCTGAAGGCGCACGCGGCCGAACAGCGCAAGCTGGACATGTCGAGGCTCGCTGATGGATTCGAGGGCGCAGTTGGCGAAATCATCAAGACGGTTTCCTCGGCGGCGACCAACCTCGAAGCGTCCGCCGGCACCCTGACGTCGAGCGCCGAGCGCTCGCAGCAACTGGCCACGGCGGTGGCGGCGGCCTCCAACGAAGCTTCCAACAACGTGCAGTCGGTGGCGTCCGCGAGCGAGGAACTGACCTCCTCGGTCACCGAGATCAGCCGTCAGGTGCAGGGCTCCGCCCGCATCGCCGGCGAGGCGGTGGCACAGGCCCGGAACACCAACGACCGCGTCGGCGAGCTCGCGAAGGCAGCAAGCCGCATCGGCGACGTCGTCGAGCTGATCAATACCATCGCCGGGCAGACCAATTTGCTGGCGCTCAACGCCACCATCGAGGCGGCGCGCGCCGGTGACGCGGGCCGCGGCTTCGCCGTGGTGGCGTCCGAGGTCAAGGCTTTGGCCGAACAAACCGCCAAGGCGACCGGCGAGATCAGCCAGCAGATCACCAGCATCCAGACGGCCACCGGCGAGTCGGTTGCAGCCATCCGGGAGATCGGCGAAACCATCGGCAAGATGTCGGAGATTGCCTCCGCCATCGCCTCCGCCGTAGAGCAACAAGGCGCGGCGACACAGGAAATCTCACGCAACGTTCAGCAGGCGGCGCACGGCACCCTGCAGGTTTCCTCCAACATCGGTGACGTTCAGCGCGGCGCCAGCGAGACCGGGTCAGCCTCCTCGCAGGTGCTCCTGGCGGCGCAATCGCTGTCCAGCGAAAGCACCCGCCTGAAGCTCGAAGTCAGCAGGTTCCTGAATTCGGTGCGGGCCGCCTGAATACACGAATCATATCGGCCTCAGCCAACCCTGCCAAAAAGCCCGGCCCCCTCACCGCTCGCCGCGCCGGAACGGCTGCATCAGGGCCTGCGGCACGCGGGCGCGGCGCGACATCACCAACAGAGCCAGGATCGACAATACATAGGGAATCATCAGGAACACCTGATACGGCACCGCCTTGCCGACGATGTGCTGCAGGCGCAGCTGATACGCGTCGAACAGCGCGAACAACAACGCTCCCAACAGCGCCCGCTCCGGCCGCCAGGAGCAAACACGACCAGCGCGATGCAAACCCAACCGCGGCCCTGCACCATGGTCGGGAAAAAACTGTTGAAGGCGGCGAGCGTCAGGAAGGCGCCGCCGACACCCATCAGCGCCGAGCCGAGCACGACCGCGCCGATCCGGATCCGCGCCGGATCGAGCCCCTGCGCCTCGGCGGCATGCGGGTTTTCACCGACCAGCCGTACCGCGAGCCCGAGCGGCGTCCGTGCCAGGACATAGGCGGCCAGCAGGCAGAGCCCGATCGCCAGATAGGTCGGCGCGGTCTGCGCGAACAGCGCCTCGCCGAAAAACGACAGCTGGGAGAGAACGGGAATGGTCAGCACAGCGAAAGGCTTGATGGTCGGCGGCGTGCCGGAGACGGGAATAACCAGGCGGAAGATGTAATAAGCGAGGCTCGAGGCAAACAGCGTGATGCCAAGCCCAGTGACATGCTGCGACAGGCCAAGCGGCACCGTCATCAGCGCATGCAACAGGCCGAAGGCAGCGCCGGCCAGCGCCGCGGCCAACAGGCCGAGCCAGAGGTCATGGCCCTGATAGACGGTCAGCCAGCCGATCATGGCGCCAAAGGTCATGATGCCTTCGATGCCGAGATTGAGCACGCCGCTGCGCTCGCAGATCACGGCGCCGAGGGTGGCGAACATTAACGGCGTGGCGATGCGCAGCACGGCCGCCCACAGCCCCGTGGACGCCAACAGCGCCAGCGCGTCAATCATCGCCGCACCCGGTATTGCGTGAACAACAGCGCCACCAGCATGGTCAATAGCGACATCGAGACGATGACGTCGGCGATGAAGCTCGGCACGCCGAGCGCCCGGCTCATGCCGTCGGCGCCGACAAAGATTGCTGCGACGAACAGCGCGGCGGCGACGACGCCGAGCGGATGCAGTCCGGCCAGCATGGCGACAACAATGCCGGTATAGCCAAAACCCGGCGACAGGTCCTTGGTGACATAGCCCTTGACGCCCAGCACTTCGATCGCGCCGCCCAATCCCGCCAGGCCGCCGGACAGGCAGGCCACCGCCACCAGCACGCCACTGAGCGAGACGCCTGCGAACCGCGCCGCGCTGGGATTGAGCCCGGCGGCGCGGTTCTCCAGGCCGAACACCGTGCGGACCTGCAGCAGCCACAGCAACAGCGCCGCGCCGATGGCAATCAATACACCGACATGCAGGCGCGACCGCGGCACCAGTTTTGTCAACACGGCATCGCTGACAATCGGCACCGATTGCGGCCAGCCATAGGCCAGCGGATCCCTGAGCGGACCTTCGATCATCATTGAGACGAACAGCACGGCGATGAAATTCAACAGCAGCGTTGTCACTACCTCGTCGACGCCGAACCGCAGCCGCAAGGCGAGCGGCGCCAGCAGCAGCACGGCGCCGGCGATGGCGCCGCCGATCAGCAAAGCCGGGATCAGCGCCGCTGTGGGCCAATGTAATCCGTAGTTCGAGCCCAGCGCCGCCGCCGCCAGCGCGCCCAGATAAAATTGTCCCTCGGCGCCGATGTTCCACAGCCGCGCGCGAAAGGCGACGGCCGCCGACAGGCCAGTCAGCAGCAGCGGCGTCGTCCGAGTCGGCGTTTCCGTGATCGCCAAGGGCGAACCGAAGGCGCTGACCAACAGCCGGCGATAGGCCTCCAGAACAGGTGCGCCGGACAGCGCGATCAGGCCGCCCGCCAGCGCCATGGATAGGATCACCGCGGCGAAGGGCGCCGCGATCGCGAGACCCAACGGCGTTTCCGCGCGGCGCTCCAGCCGCATCAGGCAGCCTCGTTCCAAAGGCCCGCCATCATCAGGCCGAGACGACGCGGATCGATATCGGCGGCGTCGACAGATGGCGACAGCCGACCCTTGACGATGGCCTGCACGCGGTCGGCCAAAGCGATGATCTCGTCGAGATCCTCGGAGATCAGCAGCACCGCCGCGCCGGCGCGACGTGCCCTGAGAATTTCGCCGTGGATCGAAGCCACCGCGCCTTCATCCAGGCCCCGGGTCGGCTGCGCGGCGATCAGAATGGGCGGCGCGTCCTGCAGATTGCGCGCCAGGATCAGCTTCTGCAGATTGCCGCCCGACAACAGCCGGACCGGCGTATCCGGTCCGCCGCCGCGAATATCGAAGCGGCCGATGATCGTTTGCGCGAACGCCCGCCCGGCGGCGCGCCTGACCAAACCCGCGGTGGAAAACCGCGGCGAGCGGATCCGCTCCAGCACCGCGTTTTCCCAGATCGTCATGTCGCCGACCGCGCCGTTGAGCTGGCGATCCTCCGGAATGCGCCCGACCCCGCGCGCGGCGAAATCGCGCGGGCTGATCGCAGCGGCAGCAGTGCCAAACAGCTCGAACAGTCCGGACGAAGGCGGCAACAGGCCGCCGACCAGTTCGCCGAGACTGGATTGGCCGTTGCCTGCGACGCCAATGATGCCCAGCGTCTCACCGGCTCGCAGCTCGAAATCGAGATCGGAAAGCCGGCCGCCGGCGTTGACCCGCTGCGCCCGCATCACCACCTCACCCGGCGCCTGCGGCTTGCGGACCGGGCGCGCGACGCGGCTGCCGATCATCAGTTCGGCCAGTTCATCGCGGGTCACAGCGTTTGCCCGACGTTCAGCGACAACCCTGCCGCGACGCAGCACGACCACACGATCGGCGGCGGCGAGCACTTCACGCAGCTTGTGCGAGATGAAGATCAAAGACAGGCCCTGTTCGGCCATCGCGCGCAAGGTAGCGTAGAGCTTTTCAGCTTCCTGATGGGTCAGCACCGCGGTCGGCTCGTCCAGGATCAGCACCCGGCAATCACGGTACAGCGCCTTGAGGATTTCGACGCGCTGGCGTTCGCCGACCGAGAGATCGCCGACACGGGCGTCCGGATCGATGGCGAGATCGAAACGGGCGGCCAGCGCCGCGAGCTTGGTGCGGGCCCGCGCCCGATCGGAGCGCGGCCGCGCTAATTTCTCCGTGCCGGCGATGATGTTCTCAATCACGCTGAGATTGCCGGCGAGGGCAAAATGCTGATGCACCATGCCGATCCCCGCCTCGATCGCGGCGCGCGGACGGCCAGGCGGCAGCGTGACTCCGAACGCCAGGATCCGCCCGGCATCGGTGGTGTAATGACCAAAAAGAATATTCATCAGCGTGGTCTTGCCGGCGCCGTTCTCGCCGAGCAGCGCCAGCAATTCGCCGCGATGCAGGTTAAGCGAGATGTTGTCATTGGCGGTCAGGGCACCAAAGCATTTTGTAATACCTTGCAGGCTGAGCACGACCTCGGGATCGGTCATCCCGGCCATCCCGCGATGTCGTAAGCAAAACTCCAGGGCTCGGCCAGCTGCAATTGCCGCGCAAGGCGCAGCAACAACCCGTCGCTGGCGAGCGGACCCACCAATTGCACCGACAGCGGCAAACCATCCGCCACGCCATGCGGGATCGACAGAGCGGGCGTTCCAGCCGCATTGGCAATGGTCGCGAACGGAGCAAACGCCGCCATCCGCCGCCAATGCAGTTCGACATCCTCATGGTCCAGCGGAAACGAACCAATGGGCAGCGGCGGACCGCTCAGCATCGGCGTGATCAGCACGTCGATCTCCGCGAACAGAAGCCACATCGCATGCGCGATGCCGACCATCAGCAGGTCGGCCGCCTGCAATTCGATCGCGGTGACGGCGTGTCCGCGCCTGGCCGCCGCCGCCGTCAAGGGCTCGACACGCCCCGGATCAACGCCGAGATTGCGGGCGAGATTGACGCTGATGATGCGATCGAACACGATCGAGGCATCGCGCGCCAGCGGCAGCAGGCGTTGCGAAGGGATCTCCGTGACGTGATGGCCCGCGGCACGCAGCACAGCGCCGGCATGGCGCACAGCGTCATGATTGGCCGCAGCGATTGGAAATTCCGCGCCGGCATCGGCGCATAGTCCGATGCGAAGGCTCGCCGGCGCCTGGTCGAGCCTGGCCAGCACCGGGCCTTGCAGATCGGGATCGGGGAATGGTCCCTGGGCTCTTCCGGCGCAGGCATCGAGCATCGCCGCGGTGTCGCGCAGCGAACGGCTGACCACCAGTTCGGCGGCGATGCCGCCGACATGATTGTTGAACAACGGACCGCCGGGCATCGCGCCACGCGTGGGCTTGAGCCCGACCAGACCGCAGCAGGCGGCGGGCACCCGGGTCGAACCGCCGGCGTCGGTCGCGTGCGCCAGCGCAACAATGCCGGCCGCGACCGCCGCCGCAGCCCCACCGGATGAGCCGCCCGGCGTCAGCGCCGGATTAAGCGGATTTCGCGCGATAGGACCGATCACAGGCTCGCTGGATAGCGCCAGACCAAGCTCCGGCACCGTCGTGAGACCAAAGGGAATGAGCCCTGCCCGCCAGAACCGGCTGGCGAGATCGGAATCGCGATCGGCTGCGATCGGCGGAATCGACCGCGAACCGCACACGGTCGCAAGGCCCTTGGCCGTAGCGCCAAGATCCTTCATCAGGAACGGTACGCCGTGAAACGGAGCGGTGTTGCCGGGATAGCGTTGCCAGCTGGCGTCGGCAGCCGTTGCTTGCTCGCGGCCAAGAGCGGCGGCGAGCTGGCTGATGGCGCCGAGATGCGACAGTTCGTTGGCCCGCAACAGCGCCGCCTCCATTGCGGCGGCAGCCGATACGCGACCGCCGGCGATGGCTTCGCCGAGGCCGAGCCCATCGACGGGCTCTTTCGCGCCAGAAGTCACGAGGTCAGCATCATGGCGCCCGGCCTCAGGCAGGCTCCTTGGGGTCCACCGGGACGACGAATGTCCCCGCCTTGATCGCGGCTCGCCTGGTTTCCATTTTCGCCACCACGTCGGGTGGCACGTCGGAGGCGGTGAACACGATATCGTTGCCGCCGGCCTTCATGAAGCTGAAGGGGCTGTAGTCCTTGCCGGTCTTCGCGCCGGCCTTGGCATCCGCAATCGCGGCGTCGAGGATCGGCCGGAAGTACCACATCGCATTGGCGAACACCGTGCCGGGATAGCGTGGTGTGTAGTCCAACAGCGAGCCGACCGACTTGATGCCCTTATCCTTGGCCGCATCAGCGGTGCCGATGCGTTCACCGAACAGGATGTCGGCGCCGGCGTCGATCTGGGCGAGGCCCGCTTCGCGCGCCTTCGGTGGATCAAAGAAGGTGCCGATGAAACCGCCAAGGAATTTCGCATCCGGGCGCAATTCAATGACGCCGGCCCGAAACGCGTTGATTAGAATATTGACTTCGGGAATCGGAATGGCTCCAACGGCGCCGAATTTGCCGCTCCTGCTGAGCGGCGCCGACAGCATGCCGGCGAGATAGGAAGCCTCATGATTCCAAGTTCCGAACACGCTGAAATTATCGCCGGAGGGTTTGCCGCTGGAGCCCATCAGGAACGCCGTCTTCGGATAGTCAGCCGCGACCTGGCGCGCCTCTCTCTCTACCGCGTAGGATTCGCCGACAATCAGCCCATTGCCCTGCTCGGCATATTCGCGCATGGCGCGTGGATAGTCAGTGCCGGAAACGCCTTCGGAGAACACATAATCGATCACGCCATCCTTGGCGGCCGCCTGCAGCGCGCCATGCAGCCTTGAATTCCAGGCGTTCTCGACCGGCGAGGCATGGATGCCCGCCACTTTGAGTTTGGTGTCGGCAAAGGTGCGCGGCGAAGCCATGATCAGGCCGCCAGCGGCTGTCCCCAGCAGGATCTTGCGTCGAGAAACTCTCAAAGTCATGGCGGCTGATCCCCAATCAATGCGCGGCTCGATGGCCTGACGGCGTCGCGCCTTAAGTGCCCGCGCGAGGTTCATCCCGCACCCCGAGTGCTGTCAAGTCCAACACCTGGGCAGCGACGGCCTGCATCAGAGGCGGTCGCGCGCCGGCGCGGGTGTCAAAGTTCCGTAGCCACGGATCGAGCGGCGACACCGCTGACGATCCGCGGTTGCCCTCAACACGTATGTGAGGTTCTATCAGGTAACCTAAAATGTCAGGATATCGCGTTTTGATGGACATGCCTGCCGGTTCTCGGGACCGTTTTCTCACCACGTTCAGCGCGCGATTGAGCGATGCCCGTGACGAGTTGGAAGCCGTCGGCATCGCCAACGATAGGCTGGGAGCATATCTCGGCGGCGCTTCGGTGACCTGTTACGCCGAACGGAACGCGGGCGTGCCGCTGACAGAAGCGCATCGCCCTTCGATCGAGGCGTTCGGTCCGCTCATCGCCGGCGCGCTTTCACGCGGCGAAACGGTCGTCCTGCACGATATCCGCGATGATCCGCGCATCGGTGATCCAGCTTGCGTCGAGGCGCTGGTGGATGACGGCGTGATCGCCTGCATCGTGGTGCCGCTGTTGCGTGACGGGTGCATCTCGGTCGCGGCGAGCGCCCATGTTGGAGAGCCGCGGCGCTGGAGCGAGCGCGACGAGGCGATGGTGACCGCCGTGGCCATGATGACGTCTGAGGCGGTGCGGCGGATCCAGGCGGAGCGCCGCTTGCTGGACAGCGAGGAGAATTTTCGCCTGCTGGCCGAAACGCTGCCGATCCAGGCGTGGGTGTCGGCCGCGGACGGCCGGGTGCTGTGGGTCAACGAACAAGCCGCCCTCTATTGCGGTCAAACCACCGATCAACTGAAACAACCGGATTGGGAGCGGATCGTTCATCCCGATGACCAGCTGCCATCGCTGACGGCTTGGAACGCCGCCTTGCAGGCCGGTACGCCTTATGAAATCGAATATCGACTGCGCCGCTGGGACGGCGCCTACCGTTGGCATCTGGCGCGGGCGCTGCCCTTCCGGGACACGGCTGGCACCGTCAGCCGCTGGATCGGCGCCAATACCGATATCGACGATCAGCGCCGGGCCATGGCCGACCTGGCGCAGTTGAACGCCACCCTGGAAAGCCGGGTGGAGGCGCGGACACGGGAATTGCGGGAGGCGGAGGCCGCGCTGCGCCAGGCGCAAAAGATGGAGGCGATCGGTCAGCTCACCGGCGGCATTGCCCACGACTTCAATAATTTGTTGGCCGGCATCATCGGCTCGTTGGACCTGCTGAAACGGCGTATTGAGACCGGCCGCCTGGCTGACCTGGAACGCTTCATGGAGGCGGCGATCACCTCCGCCAACAGCGCCGCCGCCCTGACCCAGCGCCTGCTGGCGTTCGCCAGGCGTCAGTCGCTCGACAACAAGCCGGTCGACACCACCGCCCTGGTTGATTCGATGGCGCAGCTGCTGCGCCGGACCCTGGGCGACCAGGTTCGCCTGGAACTCGCCGCCCCGACGGATGCCTGGCACGCCATGACCGATGCCAATCAGCTGGAGAGCGCCCTGCTTAACCTCGCGATCAACGCCAGGGACGCGATGCCGGAAGGCGGCCAGCTGACCATCGGAACGCACAATCTGGTCGTGACCAACGCCGGCCGTGAGGCCTATCTGGGATTGGCGCCTGGCGACTATGTCGCGATCTTTGTGGCGGACACCGGCGCCGGCATGGAAAGAGAGGTCATGGAGCGGGCCTTCGAACCCTTCTTCACCACCAAGCCGATCGGCCAGGGCACCGGGCTCGGGCTCTCCATGGTGTTCGGCTATGCAAGGCAATCCGGCGGAGCAGCTCACATCGCGAGTGAGCCGGGTCAGGGCACCACGGTCACGCTGCTGTTGCCGCGCGCGCTTCCCGCATCAGTGACCGCGCCCGCGGCGCCGATCGAGACGCCTTCCGGCGCCGGGGAAACCGTGCTGATCGTTGAAGACGTGCCCGCGGTGCGGGCCTTCATCGCCGCGGTGCTGCAAGACCTGGACTATCACATTTTGCAGGCCGGCGATGGCGCCGAGGCGCTGCCCATCATCGACTCCGGCACCGGCATCGACCTGTTGCTGACCGATGTCGGGCTACCCGGCATGAACGGGCGGCAGCTCGCCGAATATGCCAGGGGCAAGCGGCCGGAATTGAAAATCCTGTTCGTCTCCGGCTATGCCGAAAACATCGCCGCACGAACCAGCCTGTTGTCGGCCGGAATGGACATGATCAGCAAGCCCTTCACCGTTGATGCCCTGGCGCTGAAGGTCAACGAGATGCTACGGGGCGAAACCACCGCCTGACGGCCGCATCGAGCGATCCGTCTTCAAGCGTGGTCGAGCGGTGGCGCGTAGGCAGCGGGATCGACATGGTCGGGCCGGCCTTCCAGCATCAGCGACATCACGTTGGGCGGCGACTGCGCGACGATGCGCCCGCGCCGCACCACCAGCAGCCGCTGCGCCTTGAGGCGGATCGCCTCAATGGCATCGCGCGCCTGCAACATCACGAGATCGGCGTGGCAGCCGACCTCGAGGCCGTAATCCTTCAGCCCGAGCGCCCTGGCGGAATTGACGGTGACGGCGGCATAGAGCGATTTCATCGCCTCCTGCGACGTCATCTGCGCGACATGCAGCGCCATGTGAGCCACTTCCAGCATGTCGGCCGATCCCAGCGAATACCAGGGATCCATCACGCAGTCATGGCCGAGGCCGACATTGATGCCGGCGGCCATCAATTCCGGGACCCGGGTCATGCCGCGGCGCTTCGGATATGTATCGTGGCGGCCCTGCAGCGTGATGTTGATCAGCGGATTGGGAACAGCCGAAATGCCGGCCTCGGCGATCAGCGGGATCAGCTTCGAGACATAATAATTGTCCATCGAATGCATCGAGGTCAGATGCGAGCCGGCCACGCGGCCCTGCAGGCCATGGCGCACGGTCTCCGCGGCCAGGGTCTCGATGTGACGTGACATCGGATCATCGGTCTCGTCGCAATGGATGTCGACCGGCAGGCCGCGCTCGGCCGCGATCCGGCAGAGTGCGCGCAGCGATTGCGCCCCCTCCTCCATGGTGCGTTCGAAATGCGGAATGCCGCCGACCACATCGACGCCCATGTCGAGCGCGCGCTTGAGCTGCTCCGCAGCACCTTCCACCCGCAGATAGCCGTCCTGCGGAAACGCCACCAGTTGCAGATCGATATAGGGCTTGACTCGTTCGCGCACCTCCAGCAGCGCCTCGACCGTGAGCAGCCTGGGATCGCTGGTATCGACATGGGAACGGATGGCCAGCAGCCCGCGCGCCACCGCCAGATCGCAATAGCGCAAAGCGCGCTCGACCAGCGCCTCGCGCGTCAGAAGCGGCTTCAATTCGCCCCACAGGGCAATGCCCTCGAGCAAGGTGCCGGACCGGTTCAGCCGGGGCAGCCCCAGCGACAGCGTCGCATCCATATGGAAATGCGGATCGACAAACGACGGCGAGACCAGCCGCCCGCTGGCCTCGATCTCGCGGCCGGCGGAAGCGGCAATCGCCTTTTCGACCGCCGCGATCCGCCCGCCGCTGATGCCGATATCGATATTGGTACGACCATCGGGTAGATTGGCGTGGCGCAGGATCAGGTCGAACATGGGCAGGCTCCGGGTTTCAGCCGACGGTCCGGTCAAAGCATATTGCATGCCGCTTTCGCTTGCATCGGCTAACTGATCCCACGAACTGACCCAGCGTCTCGTGGACGTCGTAGGTCATGACCGCGAGCAGCGCCGCCAGCGCCAGATAGATCGCGGCATATTCAAGCCTGGTTTGCAGCCGCAGGCCGTAATAGGCGCCATTTCAGGCCAGACAATAGCAGCAGCAGGGCTTTCATGCCGCGCGTTGATGCGGTTCGAATCGGACAGCAGATTCAAGCTGAAGTAGCCGTCGCGTCCGAGCGCATAGGTATTGTAGTTGACGCTCTTGGTCGCCTCGTCCGGCTCGTCCTTGATCTTGCTGAGAGCCGACCACACCAGATGATGGCTGGCCGCGTCATAGCTGGGCGGCTCCACCCATCCGACCACTTCCATTTGAGGAAATCCGCGCGCGCTGCGGTCCTTGTTGGTCACGTCCGCATCCGCCTTCAGATCGTTCAGGAGTTCGTCGGCATTCCAGATCCTGGCGTCATCCGTCCTTGATGTAGCCTTCCTTGATGTAGCGGACCACCACCAGCCATCATCCTTCCGGCGCGTGCCGACGACAACGCCGAGCAGTGTCTGTTCGTTGACAACATTGCCGAGCGCGCGCAGGACGCGTGCGCCTTCGGCCGTGGGAATGAAAAAGAAGCCGGCCGGAAGCTTCAGCAGGGCCTGGTCGATCAGAGCGACGTCGTGGGGCCCGCCGGTGCCGGCCTTGCCGGCGGCTTGCCAAGCCGCCTGCAATTCCGCCCGCCGCGAGGCCTCGCTGGGTGGGCCGGCCTCGGGGCCAGCCTGGGCAAGCGCCGCCGGGGCTATAAAAAAGCCTAGCACAAACAAGCTGAAAGCACTTAAAAAAACCCTGGGCATGAAAGACTCCCAACGCCATCTACCATTCAATATCGGGATCATAGTATATTGATCCCACGCTCAACAGAATGATTCAGACAAGAACCGCCAAGATAATCGGAGGCTCGATGCGCTACACGATTTCGGGAACGGTGATGCAGACGGTCGCGATCGACCTTGCGCCCGGCGAGACGGTCTACAGCCAGACCAACACGATGGCCTGGATGAACGACCAGGTGGCGATGAACACGCATACCGGCGGCGGCTTTTTCGAAGGCCTCAAGCGGACCTTCGGCGGCGGTTCATTCTTCATCACCGATTTCACCGCCAGCGGCCCCGGCCATGTCGCGTTCGCCCCGCGCTTTCCCGGCACCATCGTTCCGGCGATGCTGCAGCCCGGCCACTCGCTGATCTGCCGCAAGGAGACGTTTCTGGTCGCGCAGCAATCGGTGTCGCTTGAACTGGCCTGGCAGAAGCGTTTGGGCGCCGGCTTGTTTGGCGGCGACGGCTTCGTCCTGCAGAAGGTGACGGGTCCCGGCATGGTGTTTCTCGATCTCTCCGGCGAACTGGTTGAGCGCGATCTCGCCCCCGGCGAACGGCTACTGGTCCATGCCGGCCATGTCGGCGCCTTCGAGCCCAGCGTCGGCTTCGACATCCAGATGGTGTCGGGTTTCAGGAATATCCTGTTCGGCGGCGAAGGCCTGTTTCTTGCGAGCCTGACCGGCCCCGGCCATATCTGGCTGCAGAGCATGCCGATCATGAACCTCGCCGAGGAAGTCGCGCGCTATCTGCCGATCGGCCGCGATAACGGTGCCAATTCGACCGCGGGCAATGTGGCGCTGGGCTCAGCGATGGGCATCGCCGGCGGGTTGCTGGGCGGGCTGCTCGGCGGTGGCCGGGACGACCAGGCGTGAGAATTCATGGGGAAACCGGCGCCGGGGCTGACAGCAACGGCGCCGCATTGGCTTCGTGCGCGGTCGGGGGACGGGAATCAGACTTCGACATCACCGCAGGCTCGCTGTCAAACCGGACACGATAGACTTTCAGATTCTCGATCACGCGCTGCACGTAGTTGCGGGTTTCGGACAACGGAATGCGCTCCACCCAATCAACGGGATCGACGTTTGGATCGCGCGGATCGCCGTACAGCTTGACCCATTCGCGAACCCGGCCGCGTCCGGCATTGTAACCGGCGAAGGTCATGATATGCGAGCCGGCATATTCCTTCAACAGGGCGCTGAGCTCAGCCGCGCCCATTTGCGTATTGTAGACGGGGTCCTGGACCATCCGGTCCCAATCATAGACCACACCGAAGCGCTTGGCGGTGTCGCGTCCGGCTTCCGGCGTCACCTGCATCAGGCCGACCGCATTGGCCGAGGACTTGTCGCGCTGGTTGAAGGCGCTTTCGGTGCGGGCGACCGAATAGATCACGCTGCGGTCGATCCCGGGAGCGATCGGGCTGTGCTGCGGAATTCCGATGGTCGGAAAGGCGTAAGCATCAAGCGCGAGGCCGCGGGCGAGCGCCGGCTGGCCGATCTGCAACATGGCGCGGGCATCGTCGTGCCGCAAGGTCAGTTCGGCGAGCGCAACCAGCACATGGACATCCCTGGTTTGCTCGGCGAGGTCGGAGACGAAATAACGCACCACATCGCGTTCACCGAGCGCATAGAGCATGTCGGCGGCGCGCACCCGTTCGTCTGACAGCGCAGCGTCGATGGCGGGGTCCGCCGGCGCCGGCACCCGCAGCTCAATCCGGTCGAGGCCGAGCCGTTCGCGAGCGAGCTGTCCGTAATAAGCCGTGGAATAACGGGCGGCCGCCTGATAGCTGGTGCGCACCGCGTCCCTATCGCCGCTTGCTTCGGCAGCGCGGGCTCGCCAGTAATAGGCCCGCGCCAGCACAATCGGATCGACCGAGCCGTCGTCGATATGGGCAAAATGATCCCGCGCCGTCGCGGGATCCTGGAGATAGCGCAGCGCGATCCAGCCGCACATGAAATGGAAGTCCGCCCGGTATTGTTCGCTGGCCGGCAGCGCCGCATCGCGCACCACCTGGTAGGCCGCGTCAAACCTGCCCTGATCGAGCAGCTGGCGGGCGAGACTGCGCCGTTCGCGCCACCATTCGTCGGTGTCCTGCAGCGCCATGGTCGAAGGCGCCGCCGCCAACACCAGGCCGGTTGCCTCATCGATGCGGTCGTGACGCACCAGCCAGCGGAACCGGCACAGCGTGTAACCGAGATCGCCACGCGCCTCGGTGGCGACAGCGTTGAGCAGGTCGAGCGCCTGGTCGGCGTTCGCCGTCGCGCAGGCATTGACGATCGCCATGTCGTCGTTGCCGAGGCGTTGGGCCGCACGCCGGGCGCCGGCCAGATCCTTGGCGCCGATCCGCTTGTCCATTCGCGCGCGATGGTCCTCGCGCGTCAGCAGCTCATGAAACAGGTCGAATACATCCGCCTCCGTGCGCTCCGACAATTCATCCGAACGCCAGGTCTGGCGAACCAGGCGGCCGGCGCCGTCACGGTCGCCTTCGGCGAGCAACACCCGCGCCAGCGCCAGGCGGCCCTTGGCGCTGATCACCTGATGGTCCAGGAAGCGATGAACGTCGACAGGATCGCCGCGCTCCTGCCACAGCGATGCTTCCGCGCGCTTGCGCATCAGCGACATGCTCGGCCAGTCCGAAAGATCGGCGATGAACGCCGTGTATCGGCTGAAGCTCGCGTTTGCGTCCGGATGGTGCAGGATGAACCATTCGACGAGTTTGCGCGCCGCCGGGTCGACAATGGTTTTCTCGATTGCCGTCGCGTCGCTGGTCTTGCCCTTGCGCGCGAGATCGATGGCATTTTTGACCGCCGCGAGATCGCCCGAGAGCGGCGCGGCGGTCCCGCTCGGAGCTGGGGCGTCGCTGGACCGTGACGGCTCGCGCCGCAGCGCCGCGGCAGCAGGCGCCTTCTTGCGCGCCCCATTATTGTTCGCAACGTTCTTGTTCGCAACATCACGCTGATGCCGCGTTGCAGCCGCGTGATGCGCCTTGTTGTCGTGCTGGGGCGCGTGGCCGGCCCGTGCAACCGCGCCTGTCGAGCAACCGGCGAGCACAGCCAAGGTCAGGAAGCAGAACGAATGTGGCCGCTGGTTCATGCCATTGTCCCCCGCAATCCAGCCGGGCCGGATGATCCAACAAGGCTGAAGCGACTAAAGGTTACCACAGTGCTTCCTCACAACTGTGTCGTTTGGGTAACACTGCGGAAAACTTAAAGGTGCAATGGAACTCAATAGCATGCAGGAACCCTTTCAAGGGAACTGCGGAAAATGTCCGCACGCCACGCGCGCGACCGGTGGCCTGCGATAATGTGCAGGCGAATTGTTATCGGCGCAGCGCCTTCACAGCTCCAGGGCTATTGAGAATTGTCGATACTCGATTCAGAATGATGGTAGCTAGCTTCATCTGGATATCGACACATGCGCCTGCTGATCCTGGGCGGCACGCGGTTTCTTGGACGCGCCATTGCCGCCCACGCAATTGCGTCGGGCCATGACGTGACCTGCGCCGCACGCGGCATCGCCGGACCGGTCACCGCCGGCGCGCGCTTCATACGAGTGGATCGCGACGAACCTGACGGCCTCGCGCCGCTTGCCGGCTTGGAATGCGACGCCGTTGTTGATGTGTCGCGTCACCCCGGCCAAGTGCGTCGCGCCGTCGCAGCCCTCAAGCGGCGCGTCGCGCATTGGAGCTTTATCTCGACGGTCAGCGTATATGCCGACAAACACACGACTGGGCAGCGGGCGGATACCGCTCCACTTCTGGCACCCTTGGCGCCGGAGATCGAGCAAAGCACCGAACAGACCTATGGCGCCGCCAAGGTCGTGTGCGAACAGGCGACCGGCGAGAACGCTTTTATTTGCAGGGCCGGACTGATTGTCGGTCCAGAGGATCCAACCGGGCGGTTCACCTATTGGCCGACGCGGCTTGATCGCGGCGGCGAGGTGCTGGCGCCTGGAACGCCTGACGATGCGGTCCAGTTCATCGACGTGCGCGATCTTGCCCAATGGATCGTGCATGCCGCGCAGGTCGGTCTTGCCGGGGTCTTCGATGGCATTGGGCCATCGATCACGCGCGGCCAATTCCTTGCGGAGTGCGCCGAAGCAATTGGTGCGTCCTGCAGCTTCACCTGGGTCGACCGAACTTTTCTGGAGAGCCAAGCGATCCGCCCCTGGTCTGGCCCGCGCTCGCTGCCGCTATGGCTTCCGCTCCCGGATTATGCGGGCTTCGCCACCCGCGACACGCGGCCGGCGTGCCAATCCGGCCTGCGGGTGCGCCCCTTGGCGGAGACGGCGCGCGACACGCTGGCCTGGGCCCGTGCCGCCGGCAGGACAGTTACCGGCCTCACCGCCGATGAAGAAACAGCTGCGCTAAGGGCATGGCACGCGACCTGAGCGAATGCCGGTTTCATCCCGGTGCGCCGTCATCGAGGCTGACGATGACGGCGGCATTGGCGATGATGATGGCATCACCGCCGCGTTCGGCGGCGATCTCCAGGCCACCTTTGACCGCGGTGACGGTGACCGTTCCATAGGGCAGCTCGGCAGCGACCGCGGTTGTGTCGACCGCGGCGGGGTCCGGCACGCCAATGGTGACATCGACGAACATGTCGCTGGCGGTCTTGCCCAGCATCCGAAAGAAGCCGAGGCTGGAGTGACGGATGGCATCGGAAACCGCCCGCCGGGCGGCCTTGGTGGCATCGCATCCGTGAACATCCACGCCCATGCCCATTTCGGTTATACAGCGTATGCGCGCCATCGGATTACGGCTCTCTTCAGGATCAGGGTATCACCCGAAGCATGCCACCCGCACCTGAGTTCGCCAAGCCCTCGCGACGGCGACCACCTCAACAACAGCTAAATCGCAAAATTCCGTTCGACCATGTCCTGCAACGCAGGATTGGACGGGCAGTCACAGCCCAAGCTCGCTGAGCGATGCATGATCGTCCGGCCGCCGGCCCGATGGCCAATGAAACAGTCGGTCGCTCGGCTTGATCGGAGCGTCGTTGATGCTGGCGACGCGGCGACGCATCAGGCCCCGGGGATCGAACTCCCAGAGTTCGTTGCCGTAGGAGCGGAACCAGTTGCCGCTGTCGTCATGCCATTCATAGGCGAAGCGGACCGCCATCCGGTTTTCACGGAACCCCCACAATTCCTTGACGAGCCGATAATCGAGCTCGCGCTGCCATTTGCGGGTGAGAAACGCTGTGATCGCGGCACGGCCTTCGAGAAATTCGGTGCGATTGCGCCAGCGGCTGTCCTCCGTATAAGCCAGCGCGACCCGCTCAGGATCACGCGAATTCCACGCATCCTCCGCGAGGCGAACTTTTTGCGCGGCGGCTTCGACCGTGACGAAGGGCGGCAGCGGCGGACGTTCGGCTTCCATCATCTTATATCTCCGTGGGCGGCGAGTTGCGCCCGCAAATCGGTGTTTTCGGCTTCGAGTGCGCTCAAACGGTCCCGCAGCGGCCGGATGGCCTGGCTGATTTCAAGCTCGGTGAAACGCGGCGTAATGTGCTGCGGACAGTTCCAGTCAAACGCCACCAGGCGCAGCATCAGGATGCGCTCGGGCTTGGCCTTGTAGCCAGGAACAGCAACCAGTCCCGCGAGGCCGTTGTCGCTGTCGAGCGCGACCGTCTCGACATGGCCGTAGATCTTGAGACGGGCCTTGCCGGCATAGTCCATCAGGATCAGCGCGGCACGATCGTCGCCGCCGAGATTGCCGACGCTGATATACTGGCGATTGCCGCGATAATCGGCGAAGGCCAGCGTCTTGTTGTCCACCACCTTCAGGAAGCCGGGCGCACCGCCGCGGTGCTGGACATAGGGCCAGCCGGTCTCCGACACCGTCGCCATATAGAAGCTGTCGCGCGCAGCGATAAAGGCGGCCTCGTTCGGCGTGAAGCTGTCGAAGTCGCGATCGCCCTTAAAATTCTGCCAAAGCTTTTCGCTGCCCATCTTCGCCTGCGCCGCTCGCACGCCCGGCGTCACCGCAATATCCAGGAATCCATAGCTCATGACGGGCTCCGCCGTTCGGGAGATACTGCGGGGCGCCCAGCGGTGCGACCAAGCAGCGGCTCTAGCGCCAGGAATTAGTCCGTTTCATCGCCAAGGATAATCCGATAATCTTGGGAATTTGGTTCTCATGCGACGGAATAATCATGGACCGACTCGAAGCCATGACGATCCTGCTGCGGGTGGTCGATACCGGCAGCTTTTCGGCCGCCAGCCGCGCCTTGCGCATGCCGCTGTCGACCGTCAGCCGGAAGGTGAACGAACTCGAGACTCATCTGGGAACGCGACTCCTGGTCCGAACCACGCGAAAAGTGGCGCTGACGGAAGCAGGCGCGGCGTATCTGGCTTCGGCCAGACGCATTCTGGAGGCGATCGACGAAACCGAGCGGACCGCGGCCGGCGAGTTCCATGCGCCGCGCGGTGAACTGGTCCTGACCGCGCCGGTGCTGTTCGGCCGTCTGCATATCCTGCCCATCGTCACCGACTTTCTTGCCGCCTATCCGCAGATCAACGTCCGGCTGTTGCTGTCGGACCGCAACCTCAATCTGCTCGATGAGCACGTCGACATGGCGGTGCGGATCGGCGCGCTGCCGGACAGCCGCATGGTGGCCACCCGCATCAGCGCGATGCGGACGGTAATCTGCGCCAGCCCGACCTTGATCGCCGGGCACGGCGTGCCCACCATGCCCGAGCAGTTGACCGCATGGCCGAGCATCGCGTTCGACCTGCTCTCAATAGCCTCGATTTGGTCATTCCGGCGAAACGACACCAGCTTCGACGTGCCGATCCAGCCGCGGCTCATTGTTTCCACCGCCGAGGCCGCGGTCTGGGCCGCGGCGCACGGCGTTGGCGTGACCCGGCTGCTGCATTACCAATGCGCGGACGCCGTGAGCGACGGTTCGCTTCGGATCATCCTGTCGGATTTCGAGATCGAGCCGCTGCCGGTTCACTTGATTCACGCCGGGCGTGGCGCGCTGCCCTCGAAGATGCGGGTGTTTCTGGATTTTGCCGCGGGTCGCCTGCGAAAGCGGCTGGCCGCATTGCAGGCGGGGTGAGCGTCGGGCTCAATTCGGCCGGTAGAACAGCGCGCGGCCGGTCGGTAGCAGCTGTAGCATAGTTCGCGACGCTTCCATGGGCATGGCGCATAAGGTAGCTTTGGACATCATGACCAGATCGCATTTCGGTTTTCGAATTGGCCTCCACGGGAAGGGGAACGTGAGGTGGTTATTCCTGTTGGGCCTGCTCATCCTGGGCCTGCTGACCGTCTTTACCGTCTTAGGAACCCCGACCATGGCCATCGAAGAGCCGAAGTTTACGGTCTCGCTCCACGAGGGCGCCTTCGAAATTCGTGACTACGAGGCAGCCGTCGCAGCCGAGGTCACGGTCACCGGTGACCAGAAAAGCGCCGTCAGCAAAGGATTTCGATTGCTGGCCGGCTACATCTTCGGCGGCAACACGCGCCATCAGAGCATCGCCATGACCGCCCCGGTCGCCCAGCAACGCACGGGCGAAAAAATCGCGATGACCGCGCCGGTGACGCAGACGCCGTCGGATGGCGCCTGGGTGGTTCGATTCACCATGCCAGCCAGCTATTCGCTTGAGACGCTTCCAGAACCGAACAACCCTCAGGTCAAGCTGAGAAATGTCGCGCCGGCGCGCTTCGCGGTGATCAGGTTTTCCGGTTACGCCAGCGAGAGCAGCATGGCGGCCAAGACCGCTGAACTCACGGCCTTCGCCAAGGCGCACAATCTGCACACCATCGGGCCTGCTTCGCTCGCACAGTACAATCCGCCCTGGACCCTCTGGTTCATGCGACGTAACGAAGTGATGATGCAACTTCAGGAATGATCGCGACTGCCGAGGACCATGCGATGCTCGCTTCGGAATTCTTAGGGCTACCCTGGCAACATCTGGCCTTGAGTCTCGTGCTTTGCCTGGTGGTGTCGACGCCGGGATTCAAACGGGTCACTTATTTCGTTAGTCTGGGCTATGCGGCCTCGATCGCCGCGCAGGCGATCGTGATGCCGCTGTTGTATTGGAATACGCTGCGCGATTGGGCGCTCGTCCAATCGGTGCTGCTTCTGGCCTACGGGCTGCGGTTGGGCACATTCCTCGCGCTGCGGGAGCGGACGGCCTCCTATCAGAAGGACCAGACGGAAAACGCCGCACGCCTCGCCAGGCTGCGCGGTTCGATCAAGGCGGCCATCTGGGTCTGCGTTTCACTTCTCTTCACCCTTATGTTCCTGCCGGCGCTGCTCACGATGTCGGCGCAAGCCGAAGGCCAGGCCCTGCCATCGACGCCCCTGGGCATTTTGCTGATGGTGGCTGGTCTCAGCGTTGAGGCTTGCGCGGATTGGCAGAAATCCCGGTTCAAGAAGCAGAATCCAGCGCATTTCTGCGATGTCGGGCTCTACCGCGTGGTGCGCTTTCCGAATTATTTCGGCGAGATGGTGTTCTGGTTGGGGGTCTTCATTTCAGCGCTGTCGGCCTACCAGAGCCCGGCCGCCTGGGGGCTCTGCGGCCTTGGCTTCGTCTATCTCGAATTGCTGATGCTCGGCGCCAGCCGCAGCCTCGAGTTGAAGCAAACCGGCCGCTACGGCGCGGACGCCGCCTATCAGGCTTACGCCAAACGGACGCCGATCCTGTTTCCGTGGCTGCCGCTTTATTCGCTGCAACACCTGAAGCTGTTGATCCGCTGACGCCCGGCCGGATTTGCGGCGCCGGGTCTTCCGCTCAAGCCGGGCGACCATGGTGTTGCATGCGGCGGGCGCCGGGCTGACGAACGGGCTGGACCGGCGCCCGTGTCGTCGTCCTGCAGAACTCAGGCGACTTGGCGGGCCTCCACGACGGGGAAGTCGATCTCGGTCTGAAAAACCTCGTTGAAATAGTTGGTCCAGGTATTGAGAGCGACGTGTTGGACAATCTCGATCACCTGCGCGTCGCTGTAGCCCGCGAGCTTGACGGCGGCGAAATCAGCCTCGGCGACATGACCACGCTCGCGCGCCACCTTGGCGGCGAACCGGACGGCAGCGTCGGCCTTGGGATCGTTCGACGCGCCATTGCGGTTGGCGGTGATCTCGGCATCGTCAAGCTTGGCGAGATGGCGGCCGAGATAGCTGTGCGCCGACAGGCAGTAGCTGCAGCCATTCACTTCGGCGACAGCCAGCGCGATGCGCTCGCGGGTCGCGGCGGGCAGCGTGCCCTTGGCAAGCGCGCCAAACATGCCGAGATGGCCTTCGAGCGCGCGCGGGCTGATCGCGATGGAGCGGAACATGTTCGGGGCGCTGCCCAGCTGCTTGGCAACGGCATCGAGCAGCGGACGCGAGGCTTCAGGCGCGTCAGCGATGGTGGCGGGTGTAGCAATACGGGTCATGATCGGGAGTCCTTGTCATTGCGGCCGTGGTGGCCGGCGACCCCCGATTACATGCTTCCGTTTTTTGGCAGTAGACGCTGGTTTCGATAAGCATCCTTCCGTTTGATGGAAGTCATCCCTCGGCCTGCGGCTCCGGTTCGTCGAACGGCAGCCTCAGCTGTGAAGACTTTGGCAAAAAGCCACGCGGCGCCTGCCGACCGCGAGGATTGTCATTGTCGATCCGCCGCTTGCGGCTGCCATGCTTCTCGAACACTGCAAGCGCCGCCTCGCGGTAGCCTGCCGTCCGCCGCAAAGCCGTCAACCGATCCTTCGCAGTCCGCGCCGCCGTCGCAGGATCGATGATAGGCTTGGGATAGCCCGCGATGTCATCGCCGGTCGCCAACCACGGCGTCTGCAGCACCGCTGTCGGGACCTGCGCCAGTTCAGGAACCCAGTGCCGGGTGAAGCGGCCGTCGGGGTCCTGGTCCCTGCCCTGTTTCATCGGGTTATACATTCGTGGCGTATTGATACCGGTCTGCCCCGACTGCATCTGCACCTGCGGCCAATGAATGCCGGGCTCATAATCGACGAATAGTTTCGCCAGCCGTTCGCCGCTGAGGCGCCAGTCGAGCGCCAGTTGATAGCTGGCGAAAGACTGCACCATGGCGCGCATGCGGAAGTTCAGCCAGCCCGTGTCGATCAGGCTGCGCATGCAGGCATCGACGAACGGAATGCCGGTTTGTCCGCTCGCCCACGCGGCGAGCACCGGATCATCCGGCGCGGTCGTTAGCCGCGCGTTCTGGTGAAGTGGATGAAACGACCGTATTTCAAGTTCTGGCTCGCTCTCCAGCTTCTGCATGAAGTGGCCGCGCCAATGCAGCCGGGCGATCAGGCTGTCGAGCGCCGTGACTGGGATCGCTCTGTGCGCGGGCGGTGCCTCGACCAGCGACCGCCGCGCCGCGTAAAGCCGCTGCAGCACCTCGCGAACTGAAATCGCGCCGGTGGCCAGCGCGACCGACAGTCGCGAGCAGCACGCAGCCCCGCTCAGCGGGCTGGACATGCCCCGGCGATAATCCGCGCCGCGGCCATCGAGAAAGCTGTCGAGCAAGGCGAGCGCGGCCTTTCGCGTTCCCGGCTGCGGCGCGACGCAGCCATCGTCCGAAAGCCCGAGTGTTTCAGCGGTCGGAATGGCAGCGACCTTCGCCGCCGTAACTGCAATGAGCCGTACCGGCTCGGTCGCGGCCGGCGCGGCCACGAACCGGCTGTAATGGACTGACCAGCGATCGCGCGCGCCCGCGCCGCGGATCACGCCGGTCTGGCTGAATTCCTGAAAAGCAATTCCTTGACGTTTGCAGAAGTCGCGTACGGCGATGTCGCGCCGGAAGGTCCACAGGTTTCCGGTTTCCTGATGCGCCAGAAGCCGTGCGATTCCGATGGCGGAATGTATCCTTTCAAGAACCTCGACAACACTCCCGACGCGCACGATCAAGGGCGCGCCCAATTCTGACAGCCGTTGCGACAATTCCTCCAGCGCCGAGCGCTGGGCGATCCATTGGCGTATCGAGACATCGGGGAGGCGCCAATAGTCAGGCTCCGCCACATAAAGCGGCAGCACCGGGCCGGCGGCCGCGGCCCCAGCCAGCGGCGCGTGATCCGCGATGCGCAGGTCGCGCTTGAACCACACCACCTGGATCATGGCGCTGGCCCAACATGCGGGTCGGCCCACCGCGCTCTATAGCTGCCGTCGGGATCATGGTCCGCCGCCTGCTTGTCGGGATTGAAGCGTCGTCCTTGTCGCGGATCGGCGCCGCGACCGGCGATATAAAGCCAATTTCCGTGGTTGCTGCAGACGTCATAGTCGGTCAGCCGGGACTCGAACCAGGCTGCGCCGGCCCGCCAGTCGCAGGCGAGGTCATGGATCAGATAGCTGGCCACCACCTGGCGCATCCGGTTGGACAGGGTGCCGGTCGCAGCGAGATCACGCAGGCCGGCGTCGACGAAAGCGTGACCGGTTTGTCCTGCACACCAGCGCGAGAATGCTTGGGGATCATGTCCCGGCGGCGGCTGTTGACCGAGCCCGCGGGCACGGAACAGGCGCGCGCCGTGCTTCAAACTCCAGAACCGAAAGAAATCGCGCCACAGCAGCTCAAACCAGATCCAATAGGTACTGTCATTGGCGCCAAATCGCGACTCATGTGCCCTTAGATGCTGAAAGACCGTGCGCGGTGACAGGGCGCCCACCGCCAACCAGGGCGAGACCCCCGTGGAATAGTCAACCCCCATCAGCCGGTTACGGGTCTGCTTGTAGGACTGCGGCGCGGCCGATGCGAAATATCGCTCCAGGTGAGCCAGGGCGCTGGTCTCGGATCCATCACAGGTTGGATTGGAAAACGGCAACGAAAGACTCCCTGCTGGCGTCGCGGCCTGTTGGTCGGATCCAAGCGGCAGCTCGAGCCGCGGCGGCGCTGGCGGCAGCCTGGCCGGCGCCGCCGACGCCGGGTGCGGCGACACAGCGGCGTGCTCAACCGCCTGACGGAAAGCGGTGAACACCTCCGGCAGCCCGTCGATGTCGAATGGAAGATCGGCCGGGTTCAGCAGGCTGGACTGCCAGACATCCCGGACGTCGAGACCGGCTTCGCGCAGGGCCGCCGCCTGCGCCATTTCCTCCGGTGCGGCGACGATCTCGCAGAACAGCCGCGTTGCGCCGATCTGTTGAGCCATCGCGGGCAGCATTTGTTCAGGTTTTCCGTCCAAGCACAGCAGCACGCCGCCCCTGCTGACGATCCCGCGCCTCAGCCCCGCCAGCGCCTGATCGCGAAACCTGCGACGATGCGGGCCCCCACGCGGGAAGCCCCACGGCGTGGCCATGGTCTCATCCGGCGACCTCACATGGATCAGCACCAGTTCGTCGGAAGCGGCACAGGCCGCCGCAAGCGCCGCATTGTCGGTCAGTCTGAGGTCGTTGCGGAACCAGTAGATCGAGACGGTCATGGATCAGACGAGGCTCAAGCGGTTCGACTCCGGAGCGTCACCGCTTTCGTCGAGCCGATCGAGAAAGGCCTCCGCCTCGGCAAGGACAGCGGCCTGGCGCTCGCGCGGCCATCCGGCCAGCGTCCGGTAGGGCATCGCCAGCCGCGTATTGCCCGACAGCCGGTCTTTCTGGCGGATCAGAAAAGCCCAGTAGAGATAGTTGAACGGGCAGGCGTTCGGACCGGTCTTCTGTTTCACGTCGTAGCAGCAATCCGAACAGAAGTCCGACATCCGGTCGATATAGGCGCCCGAGGCGGCATAGGGCTTGGACGCCATCTGCCCGCCATCGGCGAACACCGCCATGCCGAGTGTGTTGGGCATCTCCACCCACTCGAACGCATCGGCGTAGACGGCGAGGTACCAGCGCTCGATGTCGCGGGGGGCGATACCGGCCAGCAGGGCAAAATTCCCGGTCACCATCAGCCGCTGGATATGATGCGAATAGGCGTGTCGCGCGGTGCTGTCGATCGCCTGGTGCAGGCAATGCATCGAGGTCACGCCGGTCCAGTAGAACGCCGGCAATGGCCGGGTCGCCTGCAGCGCGTTGCGGTCGGCATAGTCCGGCATCAGGGTCCAGTACACGCCGCGAACATATTCCCGCCAGCCGAGGATCTGACGGACGAAACCCTCCACCGCATTCAATGGCGCAGAGCCCGCGCGCCATGCGGTCTCCGCGGCAAGGCAGACTTCGCGTGGCGAGAGCAGACCGAGGTTCAACGCAGGCGACAGCAGCGAATGGTAGAGAAAGGGGACGCCTGCCTTCATCGCATCCTGGTAGTCGCCGAATCCCGCCAGGCCATCGGCGATGAAATGATCCAGCGCGGCCAGCGCCTCCGCGCGCGTCACCGGCCAGCCGAATTCCGCCAGTCCTCCGAAATGATCGGGGAAGCGGCGTTCGACCAGCGCCATCACCTCACGCGTCGTCGCATCGGGCTTGAAGCGCAGCCGCGCGGGCGGAACGGTCCGGGCCGGCAACCGCTTGCGGTTCGCCTGGTCGTAGTTCCATTCGCCGCCCGCCGGCAGCTCGCCATCGATCAAAATTCCATGCTCGCGCCGCATCTCGCGATAGAAATGCTCCATTCGCCAGCCGCGACGCCCTTGCGTCCATTTCGCGAAGCGGGCGCGGCTTGCGAAGAAGCGGTCATCGGCGCGCAGCTCGATCGGCAACCCGGTCAGAGCTTCCCAGCCTTCCACCATCGCCTGCACGCGCCATTCCGAAGGTTCGGTCACCACCATGCGGCTCGGCCGATGCCGGGCGACCGCGCGCTGCAGCTCGGTTGTGAAACCGCCGGTATTGTCGGGCGCGTCGAGCCTGACATAATCGACCGTCACACCGCGCTCTCGGAGCGCATCCGCGAAATGCCGCATCGCCGATAGCACCAGCACGATCTTCTGCTGGTGATGACGGACGTAAGTGCCCTCCTCCTCGACCTCCATCATCAGGACGATGTCACGGACAGGATCGAGGTCGATCAGCGCGGTCAGATCATCCGTAAGCTGGTCGCCCAGAACAATTCTCAGGACGGTCATGACGGCGCCGGTCCGGACCGAGGGACGGATCGGGGCGGAGCAGCGCGACAGCGGTCGGAGCAGTACTTCACATTCTCCCAGTCGCGCGCCCATTTCTTGCGCCACGCAAACGGCCGACCGCAATGCGCGCAGGACTTGGTTGGCAGGTCTGCCTTCAAACGCATCTTGGCCATGCCATCACCAGCGCATGGATCGGCCGCGCCCATCGAACAAGCCGCCATCCAGAATACGAACCGATATCAGCCCGGGAGCACCATACCCGGTCGATCGCGAACACTGCAATTCCAAGCCGATCTCCTATCGTTCGAATGGTCAGTCGACCAGCACGGGCGCTTGACCAAGGTAGGCCTGATTCTCGATCTGTCGAACCAGGAAGTCGGCGACATCCGCCCGCGAGATCATGCCATTCCGCCATTGCGAGGGCTCGGAAAGAATCCGGTAGCGCCCGGTGCGCGGTCCATCGGTCAGAACGCCGGGCCGCGCGATTGTCCAGTCGAGCCCGCTTGCCTTGACCAACCGCTCCTGTAAACTCTTGTCCTCATAGGCGCGGCGAAACACAATCTCGAACGGCAAGCGCTGCAGGCAGCTGATGCTGGCGCGGCTGTCGCCAGCGCCAAAACCAGTGACGCAGATCAGACGTTTGACGCCTTTCACCTGCATCGCCGCGATCAGCGCGCGGGTCGCGTCGGAGAACAGGTGGACGGGTCGGAACAGATCGCCCAGTCCCACTCCCAGGGTCTGGATCACCACGTTCACTTCGATCAGGGCGGCCTCCAAATCCTCGGGTTTCAATGCATCGCCGTTGACCTTCTCGAGATTCGGATCCGAGAGCGCCATCTCTTCAGCGGATCGCGCCAGCGCGCGCACATGATGACCGGCCTCAAGGGCCTGGCGCACCGTCTCCAGCCCGATCCCCTTGCTGGCGCCGATGATCAGGAGCCGCATGATGACAACCTTCTGTAACAAGGTGAGGAACACTTGGCCGATGGCGCATCATCGGTATTCGATATACGTCGTCTCAAGCCCTTTGGATCAGTCGACCCGCCGATCTGGGCGCCAGACGGGAGAATTGGGGTCAGTGGAATTCCGCAAGCTTGATGATCTGCCCTTCACGCCTGAGCGAGGTAGCTCCGCGGCGGAACGCCGAGCAGGCGCTTGAACATGGTCGTAAAGGCCGCCGGGTTGTCGTAGCCAAGCGCCATCGCCACCAATGTGACGGATTCTCCCGCCGCCAGTCGCGGCAGGGCTGCGACAAGGCACGCCTGCTGGCGCCACGCCACGAAGCTCAGGCCTGTCTCCTTGCGAAACAGCCGCGTGAAGCTGCGCCGGCTCATTCCAAGCCCGGCGCACCAGCGGTCGATCGCGTCGTGCGCCTGCGGCTGCCGCAGGAACGCACGGCAGCGCTCGTCCAGGTCCGGATGTCGCGGCAGCGGCAGGGACAAGGGCAATACGGGCAGCTGCCGCATCTCGTGCTGGATCAGGCTCATCAGCGCGCCGGCGCGACCTGCCAGATCGTAGAGAACAGGCAGGTTGAGCGCTTCGGACATCAGGTTTCGCATGAATGACGAAATGCCGACCACCTGGCAACACGCCGGCATGCCCACCGACGCGCCCGGTTCGATATAGAGACTTTGCAGGCTTACGGCACCGATCGCCCGTACATCATGGACCGTGTCCGGCGGGATCCACATGCCGCGCTGCGGCGGCATTACCCAGGTGCCATGCGGTGTCGCCACCACCAGCGTTCCGGTCATGCTCGTCAGCAGCTGACCGCGGCGATGGCGGTGGGGGAGGATGGCGTGTCCGTCGCGATAGTCGTTGCCCACCGCGATAACGGGCCGCGGCGCATGGTCGATCGCTTCGAGAAAGATACTCCGCATTTGGCCCACTCACGTAGTATTTCGACCCAGACGCGGTGGCGGGCCGATGCCGGCACCCTATCCTGACATCTCCGGCCGCGACAAGCCGGTCGGCCGTGTTCGATGAGAAGGAGACGCCGGCGATGAGCACCACCATCCTGAACAAGCCGGCCTCGCGCGGGACAATCCTTCCGGTCCTTGGCGCGGTGAGCGTATGTCACCTGCTCAATGACATGATGCAGGCGCTGCTGCCGGCCGTGTACCCGATCCTGCGCGGCGAGTTCAGCTTGAGCTTCGCGCAGGTCGGCCTGCTGACCTTGGTCTACCAAATCACCGCTTCGATCCTGCAGCCGCTGATCGGCTTCTACACCGATACTCGGCCGCAGCCCTATTCGCTGCCGTTCGCCATGCTGGCATCGATGATGGGGCTTCTCACACTGGCATTCGCGCCGAGCTTCAGCGTCCTTCTCGCCGGCGCCGCGATGCTGGGCCTCGGCTCATCGGTATTCCACCCGGAATCCTCGCGCATCGCACGGCTCTCCTCCGGCGGCGCGCATGGGCTTGCGCAATCCGTGTTCCAGGTCGGCGGAAATTTCGGCTCGGCGCTCGGACCTCTGGCCGCCGCCTATATCGTGCTGCCACGGGGCCAGACCGGGCTGGCCTGGTTCGCCATCGCAGCCGTTGGCGGCATGATCATCATGACCGCCTTGAGCCATTGGTATCGCAGCAACGGCCACGCCCGACGCCCCGAGAGGCGATCGGTCAATCGACATCCCGCCGTCAAAGCGGGCGAGATCCGGCTGGCGATGACGATACTGGTGGCGCTTATCTTCTCGAAATATATCTACCTCGCCAGCATCACGAACTTTTATACGTTCTACATGATGCAGCGCTTCGGGCTGACGACGCAGTCCGCCCAGGTCTGTCAGTTCGTGTTCTTCGCCGCGGTCGCGACGGGTACGGTGATCGGCGGCCCGGTCGGCGATCGCATCGGCCGCAAGAAGGTGATTTGGGCCTCGATCCTCGGTGTGCTGCCCTTCACCGTGGCGCTGCCCTATGTCGGGCTTGAAATGACGATTACGCTCAGCACCGTCATTGGTGTCGTGATCGCCTCCGCATTTCCAGCGATCGTGGTCTATGCCCAGGAACTGATCCCGGGCCGAACCGGCATGATTTCCGGCCTGTTCTTCGGATTGATCTTTGGCGTGGGCGGTATCGGCGCAGCATTGCTCGGCAGCCTCGCCGACCGCTCGGGCATCGCGTTCGTCTATCAGCTCTGCTCCTACCTGCCGCTGATCGGACTGCTCACGGCGCTGTTGCCCGACATCGAGAGCACCGCGCGCCGTTGAATGATCTCGGACAGGCGTGTGCGGGTCGCCGGGTCGCGCCAGACCAACACCGCCGCCGCGATCAGCCCGCCATGCAGCAGCAGCGTTCGGATGTCACAGGTGCAAGTCGCCGAGGTTACGTGGCGATCGCAAGCCACGGGTTGAGCAACGCCACCCCCATAGGTTCGAAGTCGCCGACATTCCGGGTGACCACCATCAGCCCATGCGTCAACGCCGTTGCGGCGATCAGAGCGTCGCGCTCCGGCCTGGGATCGGGAACATGCAATGCGGCGCACCGCCGCGCGATGGCGGTATCGACCGGCAATATCTGGCGTTCGAAAGGTTTGAGTACATGCTGCTCCAGCCAACGGCGCAAACGCGAGCCTTGTTGGGAATCGCGCCGTTCGATCAGGAGAACACCGCGTTCGAGTTCGAAAACAGTGACCGCCGAGAGATACAAGTCCGCTGGGTTCGCTGTCTCCGCCCACTTCCTGACATTGATGTCGGTCCGGTTGCGGTTTCGTAGTTCGGACCAGACATTGGTGTCGATCAGGTAGGTCAATCCAGGTACTTCAATCCACGTCCTTCAATCTAAGTCCACCGGCCGAAAAATCTGTTCGCCCATCCGTGGAGGATCGAAGTCGATGTCGTCATCCTGGTCCTGGGCAACGACCTCGAACAGGCTTTTTCCGGCTCCGGCGAGCTTTCGATAATCTTCGAAGCTGAGCAACACATGCGAGGGCCGCCCGCGATCGGTGATGATGACAGGCCCCTTATCTGCTGCTCGCTTGGCGCCGCCGGCGTCCTGATTGAATTCACGGCTCGAAATGGTCGTGATGCTCATGGCGAAATCTCCGATAAGCCGTTTGTATTATCAATATCGTTGCCAGTCAAGCATATGTAGAAACGTTTCTATTCCCCATCAATTGGTCAGTGGGCACGAATTGGGATCAGACTTGAATTGGGATCAGACTTGAATTGGGATCAGACTTGGAGTCAGCCCCTCGCCAGCGATGCCGCACGGCGGCGGGCAATGATCTCGGACAGGCGTGTGCGGGTCGCCGGGTCGCGCCAGACCAACACCGCCGCAGCGATCAGCCCGCCATGCAGCAGCACCGTGCCGAGGAGGATATGCGCGAGCCCCCAGATCAGCCCCGGTCCGGCCCAGGCGGCAGCCACAGCGAGGGCGTAAGCGCCCCACCTCGGCGCGGAAACGGGCGCGCCAAGCCGCCACAGGACAGAAGCGGTGGCCACGCCGGCGAAGACCAGCTTCAGCGCCGCCATGGCGCGCAGCAGGTTTGCCCAATCCCCTCCGGCGCCAGCGATCAGCCGCGCCGTGGTGGCGCTGTCGGTTACCAGCATTCCGCCGGCTGCGGCCATCGCGATGACGGCCAGCAGCAGAGTCCTCGCGATGAATGCGGTTTCAAAGCCGTCTCGCGAAGCGGACCGGGCCGATCGGGTCGGCGCGTGAATGACTTCAAGGGAGCTCACGGGCACCTCCTTCGAACTACGCCAAGCCTGCGCTATCAGTGGCTCGATTGGACCAAGCCGTCGCCGCGCGCCGGCCTTCACCGGATATTACCGTCTTGCGATCTTTTCAGCCAGCGTCCGCGGGTTCGGGAACGGACTTTTGATGAGGCTACGCACCCAGCGGTGCTGGCCGCAATTATCAGGTCAGCACGTACCAAGTCGAGCGGCCACCACCTTGCTTCGACAAATGGCCCTTGTCGACCAGTTGCCGAAAGTGCTCCTTGAGCGTGTTGCGGCTGACGCCGGTCAGCCGGGCGATCTCGCCGATGGTCTGAAGATGCGCTCATTCTATCGGATTTGCTTGTGTTTTGATGTATATCGGGTGAGGTATATCGGAGACTGACGACGTTGTTCCACTACGAGTAGCTCATCCGGCGTCATTGAGCATGGTGCTCAGTTCGGCGAGGGCTTGCTGAACGGATGCCTCAAACGGTTTCAGGTCTTCCAGGCTCTGAGGCGCGTCGTTCTCGATCGCTTCACGCGCTACCAGGCGAGTTGGCCTGACTTGTCTGCCAATGAAATCACCCACTCCGCGATCTGCGGGCATCGCCGTCCGGCTCTTACGCTGCCCATGATCACGAGGATGGTCGGTTGCTCCGGTGTGCTCACAGGCTCGAATTGGAAGAAAGATGGGTGAAAGCCATGGTCAAGGGTTGGTAGCTGTCAGAGGGCAATGGAGCACTCACGGCGGCTTCTTGGCCCTGCTTGCTCCAGAGCTGTTATTCTCCTCTCGGCCAGTTCCGGCGCCTGGCCTTGAGTCATGGGCTCAGTCATCGAGTCCGAGGCCTTGCAGTATCCTCGGCGCATGCTTCTCCACACGCGCGGCACGCGTAGCCGATTGCTTGGCTCCCGCAAAATGCAGCAAATACCCTTTCTGCCTTCCTGGGGTGAGCGCATGAAAGGCTTCGGCCAATCTGGAGTCATCATTCAAGCGCTTGAGAAACTCCTCGGGTACATCGAATTGGGCCGCGCCCTTCAT
>Ga0302319_10001320_pt1 | contig 55311 bp, 52 predicted proteins | sample Bog_T0_2_FD_203319 | JGI IMG/M metagenome (GOLD analysis project Ga0302319, IMG submission 203319) | Peat permafrost microbial communities from Stordalen Mire near Abisko, Sweden - Bog_T0_2 | ecosystem: Environmental > Terrestrial > Soil > Wetlands > Peat | place: Sweden: Abisko, Stordalen Mire...
CTCGATCTCGGACGCTATCCGAACAGCAGCGAGGGTCTCGCCGCGCTGACGCGCAGCAACAACATGCCGGGCTGGAACGGCCCGTATCTACGCGGCGGCGTGGTGCCCAACGATCCCTGGGGCCATGGCTATGTCTACCGTTCACCCGGCGAGCACGCGCCTTATGAAATCATCTCGCTGGGGTCGGATGGTCAGGAAGGCGGCGCCGGCACGGCGGCCGATATTGCCAGCGGTTCGCACGACGTCGCCAGTGACACGCACTGAGCGAAGCGCCGGGAATTCTGGTTTGGTGCCGATCGGGATGCTTTGCGTGGTCGCATCATGGGTGTTGTTGACACGCCCAAGGATGTTACGGCGGCACTGACAAGATGATTGCCCAAGTCCCCGTGCTTCCATCCGTTGCTTCCGGACGCGCCGTGCTTTGTTGGAGACAGCGACATGACATCCTTTGTTGCCCTGCTGCGAGCTGTGAATGTCGGTGGCACCGGGAAGCTACCCATGACTGAACTACAGGCGATGTGTGAGGCCGAAGGATTTTCCGAGGTCCGGACCTACCTCGCAAGCGGCAATGCGGTGTTCAACAGCAGGCTGTCCGAGGACCTGGTCAAGGCAGCGCTCGAACGGAGGCTTCGGGCCTATGCGGGGAAACCGGTGGGCGTTCTCGTCCGCACCGCCGCGCAGATGGCTGCTGTGCTGGCAGCAAATCCCTTTCCAAAGGCGCCGCCCAACCGCACGGTTGCGATCTTTCTGGACAGGGCGCCCCCGACGAACGCTCTCACGGACTTGGCATGCAGCAATGGCGAGGAGATCCGGTTGGGAACCCGGGAAATCTACGTCCACTATCCCCAGGGCATCGGTGGGTCGAAACTGAAGATCAAGGCGGCAGGCGAGGGCACGGCTCGAAACATGAATACGGTCGCGAAACTTGCGGACATGGCCGCTGCACGCGGCTGAAGCGTTCGTTTGTCGCAAATAAATGGCGTCCAGAAAGTGCCGCACCGCTGCTCTATCGCCCGCGCATCCACGGCCTGACGCTGACATCATGGTCGCTGTCGAGGATCTGCGGCTCGCCCGGCCGCAGGCCATGCGCGGCCAGGATCGCTTGCGGTGAGCGTTCGGGGACGCCGGGAAACACCGGCTGCCCGCCCGGCAACCTGACGCGCGGAGCCTCCGAGAGCCAGAACGTATCATAGCGGTCCATGAACATGCCGAATACGCCGGGGCCGCCGATGATTGCGACCGTGCCTGTGGACACGCCGGCGAGCGCGCAGGCCGCCTCGAACGCGGCTCCCGCCGGATTCCAGAGCACGGCCTTGGCATTGCCGGGGTCGCGGGCGAGGCTTCCGACACCGCGAGTCAGGATGACGCGACGGCGGCGGGCTGAGTTGGGCTGGTCTTCAAACGAGGCACGGCCATGCACGATCAGATCGACGCGGTCGAGCGCGGTGGAAAAGAACCGCAGGTCGCCTTCGAATTTCAACGCCTCCGGCATCACGCCGGTGGCGTCGGCCAGCATCCCGTCGGCCGAGACGATGACGTAGCCCTCGATCCTCAGATCAGCCATCGCTTTGGCCGGGCTTATTCCGAGATCGTCTGCACAACGCTGGACACCGGGCGCGAGCTCACGGTCGGCAATTTGGCGTCCTTGAGAATTTCGTCGTCATATTGCGGCAAGGTTTCGACCGGCGTCTTGGCGATCATCTTGACCACCTTGTAGCCGCCGGCCTTCAGCCGGTGCAGAAGTTCGGGCAGCGCCTCGGCGGTGTGCTTGTGGAAGTCATGCATCAGGATGATGCCCTTGCCGAGCTTGTCGAGCTTCTTCATGGTGACGTCGATCACCTGCTGCGCATTGCGCGCCTTGAAATCGAAGGAGTCGAGGTCGCAGGAGAACATCGCGATGTTGCGGTTGCCGAGATAGGTCACCATTTCCGGCGGATGCTGCAGCGCCGGGAAACGGAAGAACGGTGACGGCGAGGTGCCGCCGAGCGCCCATTTCACGGCGCTAAAACCTTTTTCGATTTCCTCCTTGCGCTGATCCTCGGTCAGCTTCTTGTTGGTGAGGGTGGCGTGCGACCAGGTGTGCGTTCCGATCGTGTGACCGGCGGCCAGCACCTGCTTGAGGATCTCGGGATAGTAGGTGGCGTGCAGGCCGATCGAAAAGAAAATGCCGGTGGTGCATTCCTCCGCCAGGGTCTTCAGCACCGAGGGCGTATTGACCGGCCACGGGCCGTCGTCGAAGGTCAGCACGACTTCCTTGTCGCGCAGAAAATCAAGCTGCTTGAAGTGTTCGAAACCGAAGCCGGGTCCGCCTGTCGTGTCGATCTCGACGACGCGGGCAATCCCGAGCGCGTTGGGGTTGGCACAGGGCGCCTTCGGCGTCGCGGGCAACGCGGCCGGCGCAGGGTCTGCGGCAGGAGCGGGCGCCGCGGCGGGAGCGGGTGCCGCGGCCGCGGTTGGGGTCTGCGACCATGCCGTGCCAGAGGCCAACAGCGCCATCGCGCCAGCAACGATCCATCCTGCCGCTCTATGCATCTCGTTTTCCCTCAAAGCCTGGTGGTTCGCGGCTCAGGCTTTGCCATGGCCGGCGTCCTTTTCCCGTCTTGCCGGATCATAGCCTAGTTGCGGCAGCCCCGCCACGGCAACGGCTTTTGTCCCCGGCCGCCGAACCCGGTTAAGGGCGGTCAGAAACAGCACGCAGAAGCGAAGCTCACGCCAGCGCAAGCGCCCGTCCGATCGCGGTTTTGACGCGGGTATCGGCCGGCTCGACGGTCGAGGCGAACACGTCGGCGATGGCGCCGTCCCGGCCGATCAGATATTTGTGGAAGTTCCAGCGTGGCACGTCTTTCGGCCGGATGTCGGCGGCCCATCGGTAGAACGGGTGCGCGGCGGGTCCCCTGACGGTCACCTTTGCCGCCATCGGAAAGGTAACGCCATATTGGTGCTGCGCGGTGTCCGCGATATCCGCCGCGCCGCCCGGCTCCTGGCCGCCGAAATCATTGCAGGGGACGCCGATCATCATCAGGCCACGATCGCCGAACTCGTTCCATAATTGCTGCAATCCGGCATATTGCGGCGTGTAGCCGCACAGCGAAGCGGTGTTGACGATCAGGAGCGGACGGCCGTCATAATCGGCAAGTTTGAGTTCGCCGCCGCTCAGCGCCGGAAATGAAAACGCATAGGCCGTGATCCGGCTCATCGCCGCCTCCGCCCGCGCGCACCGCAGCGCGATCGGCTGCGCCAACGCGGCCAAGCCCATGGTGATCAGTGTCCGGCGGTCGACCATCGTCATTCCCCCTCCCATCTCGATCACGCGATGATAGCGGAACAGGCCGGCGCGCGGTCCTCAACAAGCTGTTACGGCCGCCCCTCAGCGCACCAGGGCAGCGCGAGTTGCGGCAGGTAATACGGGCTCCAGGCGCAGATCGCTTCCGGTCCCCGGCGCATCAGCGCGTATTTGACCGGCTCGGCCTGGCCGACCGCGACGTGCACACTGAACAGCAGCAGTCCGATTACGTAGGTAGCGTGGCGAAACCGCAAGTCGCCGAGCCGATCGAGCAGGATCGCGCCGGCGAGGATGATCAGCGGGTCGGTAAAGATAAAATATTCCGATTTCAGTCCGCGCCGCGCGCCGAGCGTGTCGATCGCGATCGCGGCCCCCAGCAGCAGCAGCGACTGGATCGCGGCCTGGCGTTCGCCGCGCCGCCACGCCAGGAGGAGGCCTGGGACAATCAGCCAGGTCAAAAACACCGTCGGGCGCGGCGAGGGATGCAGCACAAAGCTGTAGCGCGCCAGCACGGAGCCGATCCCATCGAACAGCAACCAAACCATTTGCGACAGCGGCGCGCCTTGGGCCGTGGCATCCGCCGTGGTCACATCGGCGAACGAGAGCATTTTTTCGAGCGGATTGATCACCGCGATGACATTGCCGACATTGTAGTCGAGGTCGAGCACGAGCAGCGCCAGCGCGGCGCCGGCGGCCAACGCGGCGAGCGAGGCCAGCGTCTCGGCCGCGCTGACTCGCCAGATCATCGCGAAGGCGATCATGGCGAACCCGATCAGGGCCAGCAGCGCGGTCTGATAGACCCCGAAACCGGCGCCGAGCAAGGGATGGAAATGCGCGGCGTCGAGCACAGCGGGGTCAAACCCGGTGGCGATCAGCGGCGCGGCGGCGAAGGCTAAAGCAATCGCCAGCGCCGCCAGAGCGAGAGCCGCCCCCCAGCGCGCCCTGCTGCGACGCCAGAACGCCACGCTGCTGCCGGCCGCGGCGCCGAAAGCGAGGCCGAGCAGCGGCAGCGTGCCGATCAACAGGATGGCCTGCACCTTGTTCTCGAGCCCGAGCACGCACAGCGCCGCGGCCGCGGCCATCAGCAGCGGACGGGCCCGGCTGGCGCGTCGTCCGATCATCATCAGGATCATCAGGGCAAAAATGACCGGGCAGGCCGCGAGCAGTTCGCTGCGCAGGATCCGCGAATGCACGGCGATGCCGCCGGACAGCGCGAACGCCAGCACTGCGATCAGCGCGACCCGCCAGTCGGCAACAATGCGACGAATCAGACAAGCGAAGATCAGCACGGAGCCGGCCGCCAGCAGCCAGGCCAACAGCCGTCCGGCGCGAACCGCTTGCGTCATCGCGGCATCGAAGGCGGTGCTGTCCGAGGCTGTGGGAATCGCGGATAGCGTCCAGGCATCGAGCAGCCCGAGTTCATGCAGCCACCGGAACCAGGTTTGCACCAAGAGGATGGTGAGATAGGCCGGATGGTCGAAAAACTGCTGCGGCTTGCCGTCATTGAGCAGCAGCGCGTTGTAGATCACCATGAAATCCATGTCGGCGTTGCGCCAATAGACCAGCGCATAGCCGAACAGGAAAAACGAGGCCGCAAGTCCCGCCATGATCGCGGCCAAGCCGCCGCGCCAACCGAGAAAGGTCAGCCGGTCGAAGGCATCCCGGGGGCCGTCGACCGCGGCGGCGACCGTGAGGGAGGGGGGCAGCAAGGGCTTCATGACGCCGCGTTGTAGCCGAGCCATGGCGGCAAGGCGAACCGCAGCGCCAAGCGGCGGATTGATTTCTCAGCGCAGCGAAACGATGAAATCGGTCCCTTCGCCGGTTTCGCCGGCATTGATGCCTTGATCGGAGACGATGATCGAGCCCCCGGTCGACAGCGCCTCGGTAATCCGCGCCATCGTCTCGGCGGGGATGGTCAGCCGATCCAGCGCCTCCGCCGGGCTGTCCGGCAAAGGCTGCGGCTTGTTCTCGACGGCGACCAGGTTTTTGCGCCGGTGTGACCGGCGCGCATCATCATCGCGCCGTTCGGCGCGCGCGGCTTGGGGCAGCGAGACCACCGACCAATTCAGCCGGTTGGAATCCGCCTTATCGACCTGCGCCGTAAAGATATGGGTTCCGAGCGGCCGGTCGCTCGGCGCGATCGTCACGGCCGACTCGAACAGCGGCGCGAAATTCTGCCGCACATAGAGCTTGCCGTCCTTGCGGCTGATCAGCACCGCGATCTGCCCATTTTGTTTCGGCGCGGTCACGCCAGCGGCATCGGGCCTCAAGGCGGCTGGTCGATCCATATCAGGCCACCGGGTCTGATCCTTCTTCGCATCGGAGCCGGTCGTGGCCTTGATCGGTTGGAGCTTGATCGCGTCGCCGGGCAGAGTTTCGGCGGCCTGAGGCTTTGGCGGGTCGGATTTCAAGGTCGCTTCGGCGACGTCAGCGGCCAACAGCGGGATGACATCCGCGCTGGCCGAACGCGCGCCGCCGCCATGGTCCGGGCGCGCCCCGGCGTTTCCGGGCGAGGGTGCTGAAGCGGTCGGGGCGGCCTGTCCAATCGTCGCTCTCAGGTTGAGGCTCAGCTCGTCGGCTTTTGACCCTGGATGGACATCCGTCTGGTCGGATTTCGTCGCCGGCGGCGCATCGGACACCGGCTCGATGCCGGCTTGCGGCGGCGGCGCGATCTTCTGGGTCGCCAGCAGCGGATGCGAGAACGATTCCGGCAGGATCCCGCCGGGCGTGACGACGACCCGCGCGCCCATCCTGGTCCACACCCACATCTTCATCGCAAAGGCCATCGGCATTCGAATGCAGCCATGCGACGCCGGATAGCCAGGCAGCACGCCGGCATGAATGGCGATGCCCGACCAGGTGATGCGCTGCATATAGGGCATCGGCGCGCCGCTATAAATATTGGAGTGATGCAGCTTCTGTTTCTGAATGACGCTGAACACTCCCATCGGGGTCGGATGACCCTTCATTCCGGTCGAGATCGGCGTTTCCGCAAACAATCCGTTGGCGTCGTAGAGCCGCAACCGCTGCTGATCGATCGAGATCGCAATCACCAGCGGACCCTGCGGCTTGACCTGTTCCTTACGGGCTGTCTCGACTTCCTTGCGCAATGTCTCGACTTGGCGGCCCGCATGACGGTTGGCTTTTGCGCGGCGATGCGGGGTCGCGGGTTCCAGCCGGTCATAATAATAGGGTTCGTCATCCGACCAGTAACGCAGCGCGGCATGGGCCTGAGGCATGGCGCCGACGGCGATGGCGCCGGTAGCCGCCAGAATGGCCATTCCCCACAGCCGCCCGGCCACGCTAGCCCTGTCGACGCATACGCGTATCATCTCGAATCCCCAGCCATTGATTTATTGTTACAGAGGCCATACGCGTTCACCAGCGATGGCGTTTTCGGTTCCGCAGTTTCCCAGCAAGCGTAGCAAGAAAGCCTCACCGTTCCTTAAACGTGCGGCCAGCACCGGTTACCGTCAGTTCCCGGTGCCCCGATCCAAGCGTTGACGCTCGCCTATGGTGATTCCATGACATCCAGTTCCCGGTTTCCAGATCTTGTGAAAAGCCTCGCAGGAGGGCTGCTGGTTCTGGCGCTGTGGCAATGGCCGGCGATGGCTGCCGATGAGCCGGATCTGATCTTCCAGCGGTCGACCGTGTTCAAACTGCTCAGCCCCAATGACAAGCTGGCGACCTATGGGGTCGACGATCCCGAGGTCGAGGGGGTGGCCTGCCATTTCACGGTGCCGGAGAAGGGCGGCTTTACCGGCTGGCTCGGGCTTTCCGAGCAAGTCTCTGACATTTCATTGGCCTGCCGCCAGATCGGTCCAATCCACTTCAAGGACAAGCTCGGGCAGGGCGATGACATGTTTCGGCTGCGGCGTTCGCTGTTCTTCAAAAAGATGCAGATCGTGCGGGGCTGCGACGCCAAGCGCAATGTGCTGGTCTATATGGTCTATTCGGACAAGCTGATTGATGGATCACCGAAGAACTCGACGTCGTCGGTGCCGATCATGCCGTGGGGAGCTGGCGACGCGACAGTCCAGAAGTGCGGTGAGTTCATCCAGTGAATGAGGATCAGGATTTATCGTTTCGCCGCGCCTCGGACAAAAGGCTCCGCCAGCGCCTCCGCCAGTTTCTTGGGGTCGCGGCATCCGACCAGCTGGACCAATCCTTGCGGCGCAGAAAAATGGTCACTGCTGCCGCGCTGTTGCGTCATCGCGCCGCAACTGTTCGACCGCGGCCTGTTCAAGGCCTGCTGCGGCTCGACATGGGATCCGCCGGGAACCTGCTCCCCGGCTGGTTCGGCGAGGCTCGGCTGGCCTGGTTTGCCGGCAGGCGAGGGGACGCCCACCCTGACATTGCCATTGTGCATGACGGCCATCCTTGGTTGATGGAGGTTGAATGGTAAACATGCAGCCGGTCAGACAAATTGCGCGTGAATTTGTTGACGTCGGCCGCGATGCTTTAGCGGCGCGTTGCGCCGCGGGCCTGTTGTCCCGGAGAAAGGTTAAAAACCTGCCGCACGATTCGAATTGCCGTGGACGGCCCAGGCCGGGGCTTATCGCCCGGTCTTTGGCCCGAGCCGCGGAACGCATTTCTGGGCGCGGACGATACCATTGCCGGTCATTTTGCTGCCGGAGATCTCCTTGATCTGACCCGCCGGACAGCTGCCATCGTCAACCCTGATGCGCTGGCCGAGCTGCAGATTGACGATGTCGTGCTCGCGCGACACCAGTCCTTCAAGGCCGGACGACGGCCGCGGCAGCAGCGCAACAGCGGCCACCAGCATGACCGCCGGAAAGCGCATCAACAGGGTCTTCCTGATGGTCATGCGGCTGGTTCTTTCGTGGCTCAGCGCGTTGCAGTCCCGGCCTCGCGCTGACGACGAACGGACGGACCGGTCGGCAGCGCCGGTTCGAGGACCGATCGAGCGGGCTGGCAATCCAGTCTATGGACGCGGCCGCGATTCTGAAAGCGCGGCCTGCGCGGCGCTGCCCGACTGTTTCTCACGTGCCGCGATCCGGTTCACCGGATGTCGGCTTAAGCCATGGCGCCTGGCTTGGCCCAACGACGATTCCTGAGCCCGTCTGAGCCGGACCGTGACGGCGATAGGGCCATGCCGGCCGCGGCGCGGCGCCGCCATGAGACGTATCCCTCAACCATCTCAATGCCAGCGCCATCGAAGCGGTGTGCTTGCGGATGAGGGTCTCTTTTGATCTCAAAATGCTCATGAAGCGTGTCCGAAGACCATGCTGGCCGGCACCATGCCCTTTTCACTGCGAGCGCGCTGCTCCGGGGCTGGTGCCGGGCGGCTTGGCTGGCGATGTGAAGACCGTCCGGGACCTTATCGCCGCCGCGTCGCCGGGACATCTCAACAACCCTGGGTACCGCATGTTGGTTCCCTTAAGATTCAGCGGCGGCGATCGGAATCGCGGTATTCCGCATGCAAAGCCCGCTGTGGACGCTGTTGGTAGAACGCAAAATGATCTCTAGACTGCTCGTTTGAACCGGCGTGGCCGGTTCGCCAACGCCATCGGCAAGGGAAACGGGATGCCCATCGACGTCACCGACATCACCGCTGGAGTCCTCGACGCCGTCGATGCCGGGTTCGATGCGCAATTGGCGACCACCCGGGATTTCGTGGCGATTCCCTCGACCCGCGGCGCCGAAGGCCCGTGCCAGGACATGATCGGTGATCTGCTGCGGGCCCGCGGCTATGAGGTGGATGACTGGCATATCGCGCTCGATGATCTCAGGGATTTACGCGGCTTCGGCCCGATCGAGCATGATTTCTCCAAGGCCCGGACCGTGGTCGGCACCTACCGGCCCGCCACTAGCGCCGGAAAATCGCTGATCCTGCAGGGCCATTGCGACGTGGTCCCGGCGGGGCCGCTCGAGATGTGGGAGACGCCGCCGTTTTCGCCTGTCATCAAGCACGGCAGGATGTATGGCCGCGGCGCCTGCGACATGAAATCCGGCACCATCGCCGCGCTCGCAGCGCTCGACGCCATCACCGCGGCGGGACTGAAGCCAACCGCGCGGATCCACTTCCAGTCCGTGATCGAGGAAGAGAGCACCGGCATCGGCGCGCTCTCGACCCTGCAGCGCGGCTATCGCGCCGATGCCTGTTTCATTCCGGAGCCGACGTCGGGCCGAATGGTGCGCGCGCAGGTCGGCGTGATCTGGTTCCGGCTCAAGGTGCGCGGCCATCCGGTGCATGTGTTCGAGGCCGGCAGCGGCTCCAATGCGATTACCGCAGCCTTTCATCTGATTCAGGCCGTGCAATTGCTGGAGCAGCAATGGAACGCGCGCGCCAAGGCAGACCGGCATTTCCAGGCGCTGACCCATCCGATCAATTTCAATCCCGGCATCATCAAGGGCGGCGACTGGGCGTCGAGCGTGCCGGCGTGGTGCGACGTCGATTGCCGCATTGCCATCCTGCCGGGCTGGTCGGTGGCTGATTGCCAGGCCGAGATTGTGGCCTGTATCGCGGCGGCGGCGCGCGATCACCGTTTTCTTGCCAACAATCCGCCGGCGGTCGAATGGTCCGGCTTTCTGTCCGAGGGCTATGAGCTGAAGGATTCGACCGAGGCCGAGGCGGCCTTCGGCAAGGCCTTCAAAGCGGTCTATGGCGGCGAGGTCGAGGATCTGATGTTCACCGCGCTCACCGACACGCGCTTCTATGGCCTGAACCAGGGCATCCCCAGCCTGTGCTTCGGCGCCAGTGGCGCGGCGATGCACGGCTTCAACGAATATGTCGACCTGGAGTCGCTGCGGCAATCGACCAAGGCCATGGCGTTATTCATCGCGCAATGGTGCGGCGTCGAGAAGATCTAGGGCGGTTGCACCAGCACCGTAGGACTACGGCGTTGCGGATTAACGCTTCTGTCGCCTTCCATGCCGCTATTTGCGGCAGGAAGCGGTATTGAATTTCATGTTGCAATGCACAATATCTGATGTTCAGGGTCTGGGGATTCGAACGCCTCCTCGAGGGCTATCCAAGAGGAGTCACACCGTGAAATATCATAACACCAATCGTTCAACGCTGCCCCGGGGCCATGTGCGCACGCTGCGGCAGCACGAAGAACTGCCGCTGCTGCGGGATCATCTGTTGCGGCTTGACCGTGACAGCCGCCATGACCGTTTCCACGGCTTCATGGATGACAGCTTCCTCGAACGCTATGCCGCGAAATGCGCCGAGGATGGCACGGTCATCATCGCCTATATCGAAGATGGCGTCGTTCGTGGCGCAGCCGAACTGCATCCGCCGGATTCCTCGCCCGATGACCTGCCGGAAATCGCCTTCAGTGTCGAAGCCCATCTGCGTCGGCAGGGGGTCGGCATCATCCTGTTCAGGAAGCTGATCGCGGAAGCCAGGGCGAAAGGCTATGACCGCCTGCGCATCACCACCGGTGCGCAGAATAATGCGATGCGGGCGCTCGCCAACAAGTTCGGCGCGCACCTGACCTTTCGCCATGGCGAATCCACCGGCACCATCGATCTGGCCCAGCATCCGTCGGCTGAACCGGTGCGGCAGCCGATGGCGATGCCAGCCGACGCGTTGCGCGCGATGCTCACCGCCAACCGCGCCTATTGGAGGCTGTGGCTGCAGCTATATGGGTTGGGCGGCGTCGCCTGACCCGGCGTGATGCTCTTCGCCGCTCTCAAGCTCCGGCGAATGGCGCTCCTACGCTGGTTATTCCGGTTCTTGGCGCGAAACGAATAACCAGCGGGATCACGCAACGAATCCGGGGTTCTCGCAAAGCCCCGGAAAAGACGGGGTCACAACCCTAGGTGCCGGTGCGCTTGTCGTTGCCGAATTTGCGCACCACCCGGCGTTCCACCACCACCGAACGCTGCGCCCCTTGCTCGCCGGCAATCACCCGTGTCGTGGTCAAGCGCGCCGAACTGCGCGCCAGCTTCTTCACTTCCACTTGCACCGCTTCGAGCGGCAATCCCATCAGCGCGGCGGCAATTTCAGCCTGCGCCTTCGGGTCGTCGGTCAAGCCTGTGGCGGCGAAGATCGCTTCATCCAGCGTCGGCGGATCGCGCCGGACGCGCCGCTTCCCGTATTTGGTGGTCCAATCTTCGCTCATCCTGGGCCTCTCGTCTGATCCTAACTACCTATTCGTCCTCATGCTGCATTGCAATATGAAATTGGTCGGGTGAGTCAGCCATGCACGCATTGCTGTCCAGGCCCTCTAACGGCTTTTGCTGCTGACGACGTCGTTCATCCGGTTCATTCCAGTCTTCGTTCGATCGGCGCCGGCTCGGCGAACTCAACCGAGGCCTGGGGCCAGCGTTTCAGCGCCGCACGGCCAATGTCGGTCAGCCCATAGATGCCGCGCTCGGCGCGATCGAACCAGCCATAGACATTATGCTGCAAAATCTTTGGCGCGTCCGGGAATTCTGGCCTGAGGTCACGCAAGGCGCGCGGCCCCTGCGACAGCGCGGCCGCGCAGGCCAGCGCCTGCTGACGATAGGCGGTCATGATGGGTGCGCGCGTGCTGCCGCCCGGCGCCGGGTCGCCCTTGCGGCGGCGATGTTCGCTGACCAGGCGCGAGCGTTTTTTAGGGTCGCGCCGCGGGTTCGCGGTCGGCGGCGTGACCAGGATTTCAACGTCGCCGCCAGAGGTGACGGCGAGCATGCCAAAACCGAGGCGTCGGCACAGATTGCGGTAGCGGGAGTCGCTCTCACGACCCTTGCCACGCGCCGACATTTTTGCCGCCAGCCAAACCTCGTCGCAGGCGCCGGCGCGGTCGACCGCCTGCAACAGCAATTCAAGATTGAAGGACAGCTTCAATTCGCCGATCACAACGATCGGTGGATCGCCGCCGCTCAAGCCCACCAGATCGCAACCGCCAACCTCGCCCTTGACGACGAAGCCGCGCTTTTCCAGGAAGCGTTTGACGGGCAGATACAGCGCGGTTTCCAAGCGAACTCCGATGTCATGGCTGTCGACTCGGATCGGAGTTTACAGGGAATTCCGCAGGAGTTCGCGTCTATGAAAAAGGTCGAAACGTAGCTCGTTTCGACCCCTCATCGGCGGCTCTCAACAAGGCTCGGCATCATCTTGGCGGCTGGCTCGACACACGCCTCAGGCCTGCCGATCGCATCAGCGCTCCCAGGCCGGCTTGGCTTCCTGGATGGCCGCTTCATGGTACCAGCTGCCGCTGCAGGCCGCCTCGATCGAGCCGGGCTCAAGGGTGGATTTGATGGCATCCGGGCGCCGTCCGCCGAGGGCCGAGCGGCCCCCGGCAGGGAATTGAAAGATCTTGGCGGACCCGTGGTTCAGACTCGTATTCATTTTTCTCTCCTCGTGCCGCGGCGGGTTAGCCCGTCCGGCGCGCAACTCGTTCGCGTTAAGTGACTGGGGTAGATATCGCTGCTGCACTCGGTTCGTGCAATATGATCAAGGTAAGATCATAAAATGTTTAATTTATAGGCATTTTTGATTTTGCCTTGTCAGAAGCAGCGTAAGACTGGCTAACGCTTGGGCCATCGCCAGGGTTGCTCAGGCTCGGCCGGTTTCTTTCCGGAAATTACCGGCGGCTGCCGCGGCTTTAATCGAAACAATCGGATAAGCCGCGAAGTGCCGCGTAATCGGGCGCGCGACGCGATTTTCGCGGCCGAGCAGCCAACCCGCAAAGGCCGGCTTGCGCTGCTTTGTCGCACCCCCGATGCAACCTGCGTGATGTGAGGTGGTGCTAATTCACCTTCCTGACAGCAGGTCTCGCGCTGCGACGGCTGGCATTTTAATTGCTTGGAATCAGCTGGCCGATGGTGGCCGGGTACATCGGTGGCGACCACGAGACTTCCCGCGCGTAGGCTCCGGTTCCCCACCCTTCGCATCATCAACTCATGAGAGGCTCAATGACAAAGTATAAGCTCGAGTATATCTGGCTCGACGGATACAAGCCGACGCCGAATTTGCGCGGCAAGACACAGATCAAGGAATTCGACTCCTTCCCGACGCTCGAGCAGCTGCCGTTATGGGGTTTTGATGGAAGCTCGACCCAGCAGGCCGAGGGCCACAGTTCCGACTGCGTGCTCAAGCCGGTCGCGGTTTATCCCGACGCCGCGCGGATCAATGGCGTGCTGGTGATGTGCGAGGTGATGATGCCCGACGGCAAGACCCCGCACGCGACCAACAAGCGCGCCACTATTTTGGACGATGCCGGCGCGTGGTTCGGCTTCGAGCAGGAATATTTCTTCTACAAGGACGGCCGTCCGCTTGGCTTCCCGCCCACCGGCTATCCCGCGCCGCAGGGTCCCTATTACACCGGCGTCGGCTACAGCAATGTCGGCAGCGTGGCCCGCGAGATCGTCGAAAAGCACCTCGACCTCTGCCTCGCCGCCGGCATCAATCACGAGGGCATCAACGCCGAGGTGGCCAAAGGGCAATGGGAATTCCAGATTTTCGGCAAAGGCTCCAAGAAAGCCGCCGACGAGATGTGGATGGCCCGCTATCTGATGCAGCGGCTGACCGAATCCTACGGCATCGACATCGAATATCACTGCAAGCCGCTCGGCGACACCGATTGGAACGGCTCGGGCATGCACGCCAACTTCTCCACCACCTATCTGCGCGAAGTCGGCGGCAAGGAATATTTCGAGCAGCTGATGGAAGCCTTCAAGGCCAACCGCGCCGATCACATCGCGGTCTACGGTCCGGACAACCATCTGCGTCTGACCGGCAAGCACGAGACGGCGTCGATCGATATGTTCAGCTATGGGATCGCCGACCGCGGCGCCTCGATCCGGGTGCCGCACAGCTTCATCAATAATGGCTACAAGGGCTATCTCGAAGACCGCCGCCCGAATTCGCAAGGCGACCCCTACCAGATCGCGTCCCAGATCCTCAAGACCATCGCCTCGGTTCCGACCTCCGCCAAGGCGGCCGCCGCCTGAGGCTTTCGTCATCGCGCGACGGCTGGATCAGTCTGGCCGCACCGAGATCCGCCAGGGTTGAGATCCCTCGGCGGATCTTTGCGTTTTGGTTCCGGTGTGACGCAGCACCAGCGTCCGAGAGCGAAGGCTCGAGCGATATCAATCTGGCGGCGCGGCCAGCTGCTGCAACCGTTCAGCGATCAGTTGTTCGCGCCCCAGGCGAGGCCATAGGTCCAAATCAGCCATTCGCGTCGTGACCACATTCGCCTATTCGGCCGCGGCCGGCATCGCGATGATCTGTTCATGCAGGATGACGGCGGACAGCGGATCAAATTCGCCGATCCAGGGTGCTCGGGCGAGGACGTCGCTGGTGTGCGCATAGCCGGCCTCCCAGCGCTGCTTGATTCCCGCCGCCGTGAAGTCGATGTCCTTGCTGTGGCTGTCACTTTTGAATGGCGGCGCCAGCAAGGGCACCACGTGCATCCGGGTCTGGCAGCCATAGCTCGTCAGCTCGCGAACCGCCTCGTCGCTGCGCTCGACTTCGCTCAAACGGGCTGCCAGCTGGGCGATGATATGCCGAAGCTGATGGGTCTGCTGCTGCCGCTGGATATGATCCAGGATCCGGCTGGAAAACTGGATGTCCTTCTGGCGATGCAGGACCTCGGCCATGGTCCGCGGCTCGGCGCCATCAGGGCTCCACAGGTTCACCGAAAAGACCAGGGAATCCCGCCGCGGATTGTCATCGAACACGACTTCGGTCGGGCTATTCGACAGAATGCCGCCGTCCCAGTAGAGTTCGCCGTCGATCCGCACCGGCGGAAAGGCCGGCGGCAGCGCGCCTGAGGCCATGATGTGCTGGACGCTCAGTTCGGCGGACCGGCTGTCGAAATAGTGCATGGCGCTGGTTCGAACCTGCGCGGCGCCGACCGTGAGGCGCTGATGCCGCTGATTGACGATATTAAAATCCACCAGCTCCGTCAGCGTCTGCTGCAGCGGCTCGAGGCTGTAATAGCCGGCGCGATCCGGGCCGATCGGGTACGTCGCGCCGCAATGCGCCAGCGGGTTGGGCTTGAAGAAACCAGCGATGCCCTGCGACAGGATCGACCAGGACGAGAGCCCGGCATCGAGGCCCTGCCAGCCGCCCCACAACGGCCGCTGCTCGACGCGCTGCCAGAACGCGCGCAGCCGCGGCAATCGCAGCTCCGGCGGGTTGCCGACGATCAGGGCGGCATTGATGGCGCCGATCGAAGTGCCGATCACCCAGTCGGGTTCGATTCCCGCTTCGTGCAGCGCCTGGTAGACGCCGGCCTGATACGAGCCCAGCGCCCCGCCACCCTGCAGCACCAGGACGATCTGTCCCGGTAAGGACAGGCGTCGTGATCCGGTGGTGGCCTGTGGCCGGTCGTCCGTCGCTGGGGCCATGCGGCGCTCCCTGAGGGCCACCGGTCGAGGGCCCGATGCGCCCACGGTCGATGGCCCAGTGTTTGTTACCTGCGCACTGAAAGAGCAGCCTAGCCCGGATTGCAACCATGCGGCAGCCGAGAAAACCAAAATCTCCTCAGCGGCTGGTCCGGGACGCCGCCGCCGGGGCGACTACATGCTTTCGCTGCCGAGCGGAACGAACGGGTCGCTCCCTGCGTTGCGACAGGGTTGGCCCCTCAGGGGTGGCTGGCATGTTGGGTGTTTCGGCTCTCCGGCCTGGGCCGAGCCGCGGCCGGCGAACCCAGTTCCTGACAGGGAATCTCGACCCACGCGCCGTCGCTGCTTTTTTCCAGCGAGTGGCATGCCGATGGGCTGGATCGTTCATCCGCTGACTGGGCCGGTGAATCCTTGGCCCGCGCCTGAGCCGTCGGCAGGACGACGAGGGTAACGATCGACAAGAGAACCGCGTGAACTGTCCGCATGTGAAACGCTCCGTCTCAACGGTACATTCCCAGCCGGAGAGAATGACGGCAATTGTGGTGAATCTTGGCCGCGGCGGGATCTTGCCGGATTTCGCCTAAGGATTGGATAACCACGCTGCTGGGTGCGGGTTCGGGAATGGCCGGCGATCGTGGTGACGCGCGTTGCCGTTAAGGTTGACTGGTTAGGTTAAGCCGCGATTGGCGTTGCAGGTTCGCGGCTTCCTCTTCAAGGCTGTGACGTCCTTAGAAAGAGGAAATTGTGATGTTGAAAATTACCCTGAAGATTCTCGCTTTGACGGCCCTGTGCATTCCGGTGGGCGCCGCCGCTTTCGTTGGCCTGGCCTTGATGGGCTATTGAGCCCGCCGGCTTTCCGCTGGAACGCGCTCCCGAAGTACAACGTGGCTGTGGGAGGTTGCCGCGGAAGCGTTTCAGACCTCGGGCAGTTTCAGACCTCGGGCAGTTTCAGACCTCGGGCTGGATCACGCCCTGCTGCTGGTCTAGACTCGCGCGATCACCGGTCGAGGCGGTCGCGCGAGGGACAATGAAAATCTACATGGCTGGCCCGTTGTTCTCGACGGCGGAACTCGCCTTCAACCGCGAACTGGCGGCCCTGCTGCGTGGCCGCGGTCACGAGGTGTTCCTGCCGCAGGAGCATGAGCAGCGCAAGGACCAGCCGAAGGCGATCTTCGAAAGTGACCTCAAGGGCCTTGATTGGGCTGACATCGTTGTGGCGTGCCTGGATGGACCAGATCCGGACAGCGGCACCTGCTGGGAACTGGGCTACGCCTATGGCCGCAACAAGCCGGCGATTGTCTACCGAACCGATTTCAGGCTGTTCGAAGGCACCGATCCGATCAATTTGATGATGACCGAAAGCGCCGCGCATGTGATCATCATGCCGATGGCCGCGGTCGACGACCTCGCCGCCGGGATTGCCAGCCGCATCGACGCGGCAGCCGCTGCAGCACCGGGTGTGGCCTCGGCGAATGGATTCATGGACAATCTTATTTGACCAGCGGGCAGCCGCCATCCTTGAGCGGCCGAAACGCCTGGTCGCCGGGGACTTCGGCGAGCAGCTTGTAATAGTCCCAGGGACCTTTCGACTCCGCTGGCGTCTTGACCTGGAAAAGAAACATGCTGTGCACCATGCGGCCGTCCTCGCGCAGCACGCCATGGTCGGTGAAGGCATCCTTGACCGGCGTCTCGCGCATCTTGGCCAGCACCGGTCTGGTGTCCTTGGTGCCGGCGGCTTGCGCCGCCTTGAGGTAGTGCAGGGTCGCGCTATAGGTCGCAGCCTGGTTCATGGTCGGCATCCGCTTGACGCGGTCGAAGAAGCGCCTGCCGAAGGCGCGGGTGGTGTCGTTCAGATCCCAGTAATAGGCCTCGGTGATGATCAGTCCTTGCGCCTGCTTCAGGCCCAAACTGTGCACATCGGAGATGAACATCACGATCGCCGCGAGGTTCTGGCCGCCGGCGACGATGCCGAATTCGCCGGCCTGCTTGATCGCGTTGATGGTGTCGCCGCCGCCATTGGCGAGCCCGATGATCTTGGCCTTGGAGGCCTGGGCCTGCAGCAGGAATGAGGAGAAATCGGCGGTGTTGAGCGGATGCTTGACACTGCCCAGCACCTGGCCGCCGGCCGCCTTGACCACCTCGGAGGTATCGCGTTCGATCGAATGGCCAAACACATAGTCGGCCGTGATGAAGAACCAGCTGTCGCCGCCGTTCTTGACGATCGCGCTGCCGACCGTATGGGCATTCGAATAGGTGTCATACGTCCAATGCGCGGTGAAGGGCGAGCACGACTTGCCGGTAATGTCGGAACTGGCGGCGTCCGTGACGATCATGATCTTTTCGTACTGCCTCGACAGTTCCATGACGGCGAGCGCGGTTGCCGAGGTCGGCAGATCGATGATCATGTCGACGCCCTCGTTCTCATACCATTTGCGGGCGATGGCGGCGGCGACGTCGGCCTTGTTCAGCACATCGGCGGTGACGAGTTCGATCGGCTTGCCGAAGATCGAGCCGCCAAAATCCTCGATTGCCATTTTTGTGGCTTCGACATTCCCCATGCCCCCGATATCGGAATAGACCGACGAGAAATCGGACAGCACCCCGATCTTGAGCGGCGTCGTGGCCGGCTGCGCCAGCGCGGGCGCGTCGAGCGCCAGACAGAGCAGTCCAGCCGCGCGGATCATCGTGATGACGGGCTTCATGGGCTTCGGTCCTCCGCTAACTTATTTTTTCTTGCCGATCACGGTAGGTTTCGGCTTCCCCGGAGTCAAACGAACAACCAGGCCGCGGCTGACATGGGGGGTGTCGGCGCTCTTTGCCGATATCGTGGCCATGGGCTACAAGGCCGCCATGTCCGATCCATCTGATGAGACATCCGCTGTCACCCCGGCGCTGCCGTTCGACGAACTGGCACAGGCGATCGGTGGGCGCCGTTCGGTCTATGGCTCGATCAGCGGCCTCAGGCTCGATCGCGCGGCGCCGGGCGAAGCCTGGTCAAGCCTGCCGTACCGCCCGGTCTTTGTCGGTGACATCGCGACCGGCGTGATTCACGGCGGCGTCGTTACCGCCATGCTCGACGAGAGCTGCGGCATGGCGGTCCAGCTCGCGCTCGATGGCAACAGCGCGATCGCCACGCTTGACCTGCGCATCGACTATCAGAAGCCCGCGACGCCCGGCCTCGAAATAAGGGCGCATGCGGTCTGCACCCGGGTGACGCGCCAGATCGCCTTCGTGCGGGCCACCGCCTACCAGGACTCCGAGCAGGATCCCGTCGCCACCGCGACCGCCTGCTTCATGATCGGCGCGAACCGAACCAATATGCTGAAGGACCGCGCGTTGGACGAGGGCGCGCCGCCGCGACTCGAAGCGCCGGAGGATCCGAGCGGCGTGTTTGCCAACAGCCCGTTCTCGCGCTGTCTCGGCATCCGCGTCGAGGCGGATGGCTGGCTTGTGATGCCGTTCTCGCCTGGGATCATCGGCAATCCGATCCTGCCCGCCATCCATGGCGGCATCACCGGCGCCTTCCTTGAAACCACCGCGATTGTCGGCGTCATGTCCGAGCTCGGCGTCCGCGCATTCCCCAAGCCGATCGGTTTGACCATCAATTACCTGCGCTCCGGCCGCGCCATCGACAGCCATGCCAGCGTCTCGATTGTCAAGCAGGGCCGGCGCGTCATCGCGTTCGAGGCCAAGGCCTGGCAGGACGATCCAGCCAAACCGATCGCCTCGGCGTTCGGTCATTTCATGCTGCGGCGGACGCCTGAGGCCGATGCGTCTGGCGCCGACGAGTGAGCCGCAAGGCGCGAGCGGGCGGTCGGCCCGGCAGCCTTGACTCCCGATTCCGCCGATGTTTCATTTCTGGATAGCTGCTGCTGCCGACCAACGCCTTCGGGACTGGATGTCTTTGCTGCTCTACGAACTCGGTGGACGTAACGGCCTGCGCTATAGTCAGTTTGCCTGGCGCACGCGGCTCGCCTTGGCGCACAAGGATCTCGCCTTCGAAGCCCGGCCGGTATCGGTGAGCGACAAGGCATCGATTGCCTTCAGCGGCCAGGACAAGGTCCCGATCCTGGTCGATGGCGCGCGCGTGGTGACGGATTCCTGGCGCATCGCCGAGTACCTGGAAGCCCAATACCCGGACCGGGCGTCGCTGTTCGGCGGCGCGGTGGGCCATGGGTTGGCCAGGTTCGTCAACAGCTGGATTGACCGTCAGTTGATCCCGGCGGCGGTGCCGCTGTTCATGATCGACGTGGTCGCGCGCGTCGAGCCCTCCGACGCCAGCCATCTGCGCGCGCAAATCGAGAAGGCGTTCGGAAAAACGCTGGAGGAACTGGCCGCGGCGCGCGATGTCAAAATCGGCGCGTTGCGCAATCTGCTGGCGCCGATACGCGCTACCGTGCGGGCGCAGCCGTTCCTGTCGGGCGCGTCACCGGCCTATGCCGACTATGCCCTGTTCAGTGTCTTTCAATGGGCCTGCCTGGTGAGTGATTTCGAGCCGCTGGAGCCTTCGGATGCCATCGCCGCGTGGCGCGAGCGCATGCGCGACCTGTTTGGCGGATTGGCCCGGGCCCACCCCGCAGGCCCCGCGGCGGCGCGTTAGGATGGCCGTGCAGGTGCCGGCAGCGACCAACGCGGTCGCGGGCGATGGCCCGCCCGCGGCGCTGGATCGGTTTGACGGTTGTACGCTGCGCGACTGGATCGGCGAGTGGGCGGCGTCAAAGCCGGCATCGCCCGCGGTTCTCACCGCGACGGAGACCCTGAGCTTTGCCGAACTCGATCAGAGGGCGAAGGCGTTTGCCGGTTTGCTGCAGCGGCTGGGCTTGCGGCATGGCGATGTGATCGCGGCCCAGCTGCCGAACTCGGTCGAATTCATTGTCACCTATCTGGCCGCAGGCTATCTCGGTGCGATCTTGCAGACCGTCCATATGCCCTACCGCGCCCCGGAGATTGAACCGCTGCTGGCGCATAGCGGTGCGCGCGCGATCGTCTGCCTGGCCGCGGTCAAGGACTTTGCCACGGCCGAATGGCTGGTCTCGGCGCGGCCGCGATTGCCACGGCTTGGGCCCATCATCGCGGTGGCCTCGGCGACCTCGGGGACCTTGCCCGCCGGCGCGCTGCCGTTCGCGGACCGCGGCCCCGAACCCGACGCAAGCGCGCTCGACCCGGTGCGGCCGACCGATCGTTTCGTGCTGCTTTATACCTCCGGCACCACCGCCGCGCCCAAGGGGGTGCCGGTCAGCTACCGCCATTTTCTTCCTAATGCGGCGCTGTCGGCGCGCGAGCTTGCCATCGACGATCATTCGGTTCTGCTGTCGGCGGCGCCCTTCACCCATCTCTACGGCCTGTTTTCCTTGAACCTCGGCTTTGCCGCGGGCGCGGCCACCGCGCTGCTGCCCGCCTTCTCGCCGGCCGCGCTGGCCGAGGCGCTCGATCGCTTCAGGCCAACCGGGCTGTTCACCGCGCCCGCCCATATGGCCGCGTGCCTCAACGCGGGCCTTTTGACCAGGGAGCGCCTGAAGAGCCTGCGCTTTGCGCAGATTTCCGGCTCGGCCTGTCCGCCCGAGCTGGCGCGCGCGGTGCAGGATCTGATGGACGATGGCGAGGTGCAGCAGCTCTGGGGCATGAGCGAATTGCAGGCCGGCGCCTTCACGCGCCCTGGTGACGATCCGCAGCTGCGTTTCAGCGTGGCAGGACGGGCCAGCCCGCGTACCGAGCTGCGCGTGGTCCAGGACTCCATGCCCGTGCCTGCCGGCACCGAGGGCGAACTTCAGGTCCGTGGTCCCTCGCTGTTCCCGGGTTATCTGGACAACCCGCAGGCGATGGCGGCGGCGATCAGCGCGGATGGCTGGTTCCGGACCGGCGATCTCGCCTGCATGGACGAGCGCGGCTACATCCGGATTACCGGACGACTGAAGGATGTGATCAACCGCGGCGGAGTGAAGTTCAATCCGGCTGATATCGAGGCGCTGATCGAGCGTCATGCAGGGGTCGCGGCCTGCGCGATCGTGCCGATGCCCGATCCGGTGCTGGGCGAGCGCGCCTGCTGCTTCATTGTTGCGCGGCCCGATGCGGTGGCGCCGCAGCTGGAGGAGATCTGCCACTGGCTGGCCCAGCATGACATCGCCAAATTGAAATGGCCGGAGCGCCTTGAAGCGATTGAGGCGCTGCCGTTGACCCCGACGCGAAAAGTCATGAAGGCGGAACTCGCCAGGCGCCTCATCAATACTTAACAAAAGATAAAACCGGAATGTGCCCACATGCCCGGAAAATGCCATTCGGTAGTTATACCGGGTTCCATATTAACCTCCTGATGGAACCAACAGTTTAAATTTTCGGTTGAAGGCGCCCCCGAGGATTGCGGGTGCCTCGCGCCTTGGAACGTCGCCAGGCATTGCACCGGCCCGTCCCGGCCAATTGAAAGACCACATCATGGTTACGATGCTTTCCATCCGCAGCAAGATTGGCATCGTCGTCGCAGTGCTTTTGCTCGCGCTGGCGGGACAGGGTGTCCTGGCGGTCTGCAGCATGAATGCGATCAATGCCAACACGGTCGATATTCAATCCAACTGGCTGCCCAGCGTACGGGCGTTGGCTGGATTGAAGTCCACCACGATCAACTATCGCAACATCGTGCGCAAACATCTGCTGGCGGAAACCGCGTCAGCCAAGTCGGCTGCTGAAAAGCGTCTGGACGAGGTTGTCCAGGATATCGCCAAGGTCCGCCAGAGTTATGAAAAGCTGATCGCCTCGACCGAGGAGCGGACGCTTTATCAGGATTGGAGCCGGCAGTGGGATGCCTACATCGCCGGTGCGCGGCAGGTGCTGACATTGTCGCGCGAAAGCATCGGCAAGATCCCGCACGAGGCCAACGAGCTGAACGAATCCGGGGTGAATGATCTCGGAAAAGCGGCCGACAACACCCTGGAGAAGGATATCGATCTGAACAACAGGGGTGCGGATATCGCCGGCAGGACCGCCACCGAAACCTACCAATCCGCGTTCCATTGGCTCGCCGGCATCCTGTTGGTCTCGATGCTGTTCGGCATTGGCGTTGCCATCTACACGGTTCGCGATGTGACGCGCGGCATCGCTTCGATCGTGGCGCCGATGCAGGCCCTGAGCGCGGGCGATCTTGGCGCGGAGGTCACCCATCGCGGCGAACCGACGGAAATCGGGTCGATGGCGGATGCGCTGCAGATCTTCAAGGAAGCGCTGATCGCGAAACAGTCCGTCGACGACGCGGTGGCGCGCGAGGCCGAAACCAGGATCCAGCATGGCGAGCGCGTGGCACAGAGCACGCGAAAATTCGAAGCGGTGATCGGCGAACTGATCGGTTCGCTGGCATCCGCGTCGAATGCGCTGGAATCGTCGGCTGGAGCCTTGAGCGTCAGCGCCGAGCACGCCCGCGAAGTCACCTCGACGGTCGCCGCGGCGTCGGAAGAAGCCTCGACCAATGTGCAGGCGGTGGCCTCGGCGACCGAGGAGATGTCGTCCTCGGTCGACGAGATCAGCCGCCAGGTGCAGGATTCCGCGCGGATCGCCAGCGAGGCCGTGGCGCAGGCCGGCGCGACCAACGCCCGGGTCGGCGAACTGGCGCAGGCCGCGGCGCGGATCGGCGACGTGGTCGAGATCATCAACGGTATCGCCGGCCAGACCAATCTGCTGGCGCTCAATGCCACCATCGAGGCGGCGCGCGCCGGCGAGGCTGGCCGCGGCTTTGCCGTGGTGGCGTCAGAGGTGAAGGCGCTGGCCGAGCAGACCGCAAAGGCCACCGGCGAGATCAGCCAGCAGATCGGCAGCATCCAGAGCGCGACCGATCAATCGGTTGTGGCGATCCGGGAGATTGGCGGCACCATCAGCCGGATGTCGGAGATCGCCGGGGCGATCGCGGCGGCGGTGGAACAGCAGGGCGCCGCCACGCGGGAAATTTCGCGCAACGTCCAGCAGGCGGCCCACGGTACCCAGCAGGTGAGCGGCAATATCACTGACGTACAGCGTGGTGCCGGCGAAACCGGCGCGGCATCGCAGCAGGTTCTGACCGCCGCGCAATTGCTGTCGCGCGACAGCGAGCGGCTGAGCCGCGAGGTCGATCATTTCCTCAATTCGGTGCGGGCGGCGTGACGGTTGGAAAGATTACGATGTCGCTCATCAACGGCTTGTCTCTTCGGCTAACCCACAAGATTGCGGCGATCGGCATTGTCGGCGTCGCCGGCGTCATCCTGGTCGGCGGCACGCATTTGTACGGCGAATTTACCATCGCTCCGTCCACCAACTAGCCGAGAACGCCCGACAGATCCACGAACTGAACAGCAAGATTGATATCGCTATCCGGCGACAGCAACCGCCTCAAGCTCGAGGTCGGCAAGTTCATCAGTTCGGTCCGCGTCGCTTAGATATCGTCTTTGGCTGGTCGTGGGGGACGGGAGCCGGTCCAGGCGGGGAGCGCGTCCCATTCGGCCCATCGCATGCGGCGCTCTTCGTCTCCGACCTTGACAAAGACAAACGGGGCGTCGTCCCGGCCGGTCTTTGATCCGGCGAATGTGGCGGGAAGCCCGTTGGCGTTCCTGATGGTTGCTGGATTGGCCATGCCGTCTCCTGTCCGCCATGCGCGCAGACATCGCTGCCGCAGGTCAATGAAGGGTGAATCACTGGTGAGTAATAACCGCCGTAGCGATCCGTGGGCCGACACGCGTCGCAGGCAGCATCGAGGCGGGAGCCTATCTCAGTCAACGATAATAGCGGAGGGCGAACGGTACTGGCCGATATATGGGTAGGCCATCGCTCCATAGGAAGGGCAACGCATCCGCAAAAACACGGCTAAAGCCCGTATCGCTGGGTTCTCGGATTCATTTGCGCAGGCGCTTCAGGCGTCTCAATGGGTGTTGGCAGCGGCCGCTCCTGTCAGGTTCCTTCGGTAGATACGCCAGCTGTTGTCGCGCTGGTCGACCAGGCGATAGAAAGGACTGGCGGCAAACGGGTCATGGGCCCAGGCTTGATCGCTGAAGTTCACCACCGCCAGGCCGCAGTCATAAAAGAGGGCCAGATCGCGCAGGTCATCGGGTTCGGGGTGGCCTTCGAACACGCGGACGAAGCGACGGTCGATCTCTGACAAGACTGGTTTGGGCAACGGAATGAAGGCCACGGCAAGTTCACTGCCGGCATAACAGGATCTTCGTTCAGCCAGCAGCGCCCATGAAATGTTGGCGGGCCATGGCGTCATTCCGGCGAGGAAATTCGGGTTGCTGGCGATGCGCTCGGAGCGGTCGGAGACTTGACGAACCGCCTTCCACATGGCGATCGAAGCCGTGAACGCGCGGCCATCCGGGCCAAACGGAATGTCGATATTGGACCGGATGAAATAGCCGCCCTGGATCACGCCGGGAATGATCAGGCCGATGGTCAAAACTCGCAAAACTGGCGGCAGGTCTTTCCAACAGGCCGCCAGGCCTCCGCTGGCGACGGCGATCAAGACCATGATCGCCGGCAGCGCGCCGCGCCACGCCAAGTCGTTGTTGTGAGCCAGCGTACTCTGCAGCATGTCGGTAATGAAGAAGCCGGCCGCCACGGTACACAGCATGACGCGGAGCACGCAGGCCTGTTCGCCACGATGTCCAGCCAGCCAGAACCGTGCCAGCATGATCATGCCGATCAGGTAGATGGCGCCGAGTTCGACCGGAAGATAGAGGAGGTAGAATGCCGGTATATCGAAGGGGCGCCGGAAGGCATCCGGCACGCTGTCGCCGAGCACCTCGGCCGGAGAAATGCTGATCGGAAATCCCGCATCGCGCGCGGCCAATGCCGTGATCTGCTCGTTGATGAAAGGCGCGGTGAGGGCGATCGAAAGCACCGCGGCGAGCAAAACCCATCCGATCAGACGCCACCGCGAGCCATCGGCGGCACAGGCCAGCGTCCATGGCAGCAGTAACGATGCCGTGAGCAAAAAAGTGACGCCGCCAACCCAGGAAGATGATTCGAAGCCCGCCGCGACCAGCAGCGCCAATACGGTCGCACCAGCGAGGCCTGTGCTCGCCAGATTCGACAGCAGCAGTAACGCGATGATGGTGCAAGCCGCCGATTGGGCGTGCTGAGGCGCCCAGGTGGTCTGAAACAGCCATGCTCCGAAGCCCGTCGGCCACCCGGTGACATCGTTGGCCCACCTATAGCCGAAGATGTCAGCCAGAAACGGGCGAACCGAGGCCGTCGCCGCGATGGCCAGGACAAGGATGGCTCCGATGGTCGACCGACCGATCCAAGCCGCCAACCCCATCATCAGCGCCAACGACGCGAACGCGGTAAACCAGGTCAATGCAATTTCGGCCTCCCAGCCGGTGACACCCGCTGACAGCGCCAGATCCGCGGCACTGAAGTGCCACAGGTAGTAGTATGGCAACGGTGCCGGCTGGCCAGCCAAGCCGAACATCGGATTGATCGCGGGCAGACCCGATTGCGCGATCTCGTTGACCAGCGCGACCTTGGAATGGTCAAAAATCGGCGAAGCCAACGCGACATTGTCACCGCGGATGTGCGGGAATACGGCCGGTACGACGCTGGCGGCGAGGATGGCGGCGGCCGTGACGAGAGCCAGCCAGGTTCCCCTGAAGCCCGGCCGAGGCCAAAAAAAATGCTTTGAACGGTGTAACGAAACCAGCGCTGTGTACGTAAGGACCTGAAGCAGAGCGGTATCCGACCAGTGGCCCATCTCGATCCACCGAAAGGCCGTGGAACCGATGACGCTGTGAACCGCCCAGCCGGCGGCAGGGGCGGCTGCGAATGCAAGTCCGCGCGGCACCAAAAAACCGGTGACGGCGAGCCCGATCAAGCTCCAACAGAGGGTAGCCAATGCAAAGCAGATCGTAACATGGAACAGCGTAGGCATATCAAAATCACTCGATGGCAGACGCTTTTCGCAAATTGCGATCGGATTCGATACGCAATAATCGGCGACGTCGAGCTGATGATGGGCGCGACGATGAGGACTTGCGCGCTACGGCCAGGCGATTCCGAGAGGATGGCTGCTTGAGCCCGGAGCGTGAGCAACTCCCCGTATTGCCACGGGTTGGGAGACGCGGTGGCTGGGATCGTTCCCAAGAATTGCCAGAAAATTCTTTCGGTGAACTGCGCACTTGCAGCAAAACTTGCTCTGTGTTCCTCTACGACAGGATGTGTTGGAGATGAATCATCAACATGAACGTCATGATAGCGGACGTAGCTTGCTTCAGAGCCGGTAGCTATGAAGTTTGAGTGGTCGTCCGCCGTCAATGCTTGAATCGGTTTTTGATGGGTGACCTGATTTGATGGACGACATATCGCAGAAGCGTCCGACGATGCGGACCATCGCGGCGCAGGCGCTGGGCGCCCATGATCCCGCGACGATGGGCGTCGTTCCGGCCATTCATCTGGCGACAACCTTCATCCGCGATGCCGATAATGGTTACAGCTCGGGCTATGTCTATGGGCGACCCGACAACAAATCGGTCAAGCTCGCCGAGGAAGTGATCGCCGCGCTGGAGGGCGCCGATCAGGCGCTGTTGTTCGGTTCTGGCATGGCCGCCGCGACCACGGTCTTTCTGGCGTTGCCGCCGCGATCGCACATCGTCGCATCGGAGGTGATGTATTGGGGCCTGCGCTCCTGGTTGCGCGACATTGGCCGCTTTGGCCATCAAGTGACGTTCGTGGACACATCCGATCTGGCGGCCCTGCGGGCGGCTATCAGGCCGGGCGAGACCAAGGTGGTTTGGATCGAAACACCGAGCAACCCGCTTTGGACCATCACCGACATCGAAGCCGTGGCGGACATGGTTCATGGGTCCGGCGCGGTGCTCTGTGTGGATTCGACCGTCTCCACTCCCGTTCTCACCCGACCGCTGGCGTTGGGCGCGGACATTGTGATGCATTCGGCCACCAAATATCTCAATGGCCATTCCGATGTGGTCGCCGGCTGCCTCGCCACGCTTCGGCAGGACGGCTTCTGGGGTGAGGTGAAACGGGTTCGGGACGCGCATGGCACGACGCTCGGAGCCTTCGAGGCGTGGCTGCTGACGCGTGGAATGCGCACGCTGGATCTGCGGGTGAACGCGCAGTCGCGCTCGGCGCTGACCCTGGCGAGGCGGATTCGGAGCAACGCGGCGCTGTCTTGCGTGCTTTATCCCGGGCTTCCCGATCATCCCGGGCATGACCTCGCCAGACGACAAATGAAGGGTGGCTTCGGCGGCATGTTGTCGTTGCGGATCAAGGCCGGGGAACAGGCCGCCATCCAGGTGGCCGCCAACGTCTCGCTGTGGAAACGGGCCACGTCGCTCGGCGGCGTCGAGAGCCTGATCGAACATCGTTCATCCATCGAGGGACGCGACTCACCTTGCCCTGCCGACTTGCTGCGGTTGTCGGTCGGACTTGAGGATGTCGATGACCTCTGCGTCGACCTTGAACGCGCGCTTGCCCTGGTCGCGCGCGACGGGCCGGCGACTGGCTAGATCAGGCATGCTTCTAGGAACCATATGAACAAGGAACCCTATGAACACGGTCGCCATCGCCATTGTCTGTAAGGCGCCGCAAGCTGGCGCATCGAAGACCCGCCTGTCTCCGCCGCTGACGCCAGCCGAATGTGCCGGCCTGTCCGGCTGCTTCATCCGCGATGTCAGCGCGACCATCGCGGCGCTGGCCGCCGAGGCGAACGTCACGGGTGTTGCGCTGTATACGCCCGCGGGAACGGAAGCCGAGCTCAGGCAATACCTGCCCGATGGCTTCGACCTGGTGCTGCAATCGGAAGGCGATTTCGGTGACCGGCTGATGCGCGGGATTGACGACATCCTGAGGGCCGGCCATGCCGGCGCCATCCTGGTGAATTCGGATTCGCCGACCTTGCCGAAGGAAATTCTGCGGCGCGCGGCGGACGCGGTACGCGAGCGAGATCAACTGGTGCTCGGGCCGGCCTATGACGGCGGATACACGCTGATCGGCCTTTCGCGGCTGCATCCGCGGTTGTTCGAGGCTATACCCTGGAGCACATCGGAAGTCTATCGCATGACCCTGGAACGCGCCGCCGAGATCGGCTTGCCGGTTGCAACCGTGCCTGGCTGGTATGATGTCGATGATGCGCGGTCGCTTGGCATGCTGCGCGACGAGCTGGCCGGGATCAAGGTGCCGTATCTCGGTGAATTTGCCGGTGCCCGTGCCGCGGCGACGCTAGAATTTGTTCGCGGACTAGGCTTTTTTGAGGTTTCCGACGATGGCCGGGTCTGAAGCGATGCGACGGGTGAGCGTCGTGATACCCTGCCTGAATGAAAGCGAGGCGATCGGCCGCGTGGTCGCCGAGGTGTTGTCCGAGGGCGTCGGCGAAGTCATTGTGGTCGATAATGGCTCAACCGATGATACCGCCGCCGTTGCGACCATGGCCGGTGCGCGGGTGGTGGCGCAACCGTTGCGCGGTTATGGACGGGCCTGCGCGTCGGGTCTCGCCGCGGTCAGGCGGGAAGCCGAAGTGGTGTGTTTCATGGATGGCGACGGCAGCGATGTACCCTTGTTCCTGGCGGAAATCGTCATGCCGGTGCTATCAGGTCAGTGCGACTTTGTAATGGGTTCGCGGCTTCGCGGTCGGCGCGAGCAGGGCAGCATGACGCCGCAGCAACTCGTCGCCGGCTGGCTCGCCGGGCTGCTCTTGCACCTGACCTACGGCGTGCGTTTTACCGACATGTCGCCGTTCCGCGCCATCCGCGTCGAGCAGCTGTGTGGCCTGCAGATGAGCGAGCCCACGTATGGCTGGAATCTGGAAATGCAGATGCGCGCCGCAGCGGCGGGGTTTCGTATTCGCGAGATCCCGGTCGATCATCGGCTGCGTCGCGGCGGCGTGTCCAAGGTATCCGGCAATCTGGTCGCGGGCCTCGCGGCGGCCTGGAAGATCAGCATGGTGTTCCTGCGGCTCGCTCTCGTGTTGCGGCGTCCGCATCCGGCGGTCCACGCCTGAGCGGGGGCACATTTTGATCGCGCTTACAAACAACCGGTTTGACGCATGCGAATTCTATTGACCGGCGGCGCCGGCTTCATCGGCCGACATGTCTGGCGCAACCTGGTGGATCGGGGTCACGAGGTCCTGGTGCTCGATTCGTTACGGCCAGACGTTCACGCCGCCTATCAGAGCGAGCCCTTCGCCGGCGCGATTGATATCGCCGATGTGCGCGACAGCAACGCGGTGGAAGCCTCGCTGCGCGGCGTCGATGCGGTGATCCACCTCGCCGCCAAGGTCGGGCTTGGTGTCGACGTCAATGATTTCCCGGACTACGCCTCCTCCAACGACGCCGGGACCGCAGAGTTGCTGGCGGCGATGGCCCGGATGCAGGTCAAGCGGCTGACCTTGGCGAGCTCGATGGTGGTCTATGGCGAAGGGCTCGGCCGCTGTGAACAGCATGGCCTGGTCGGGCCGGGGCCGCGCGAAGAGGCGCAGCTCGCCAATCGAAGCTTCGAACCGCCATGTCCCGTCTGCGGACGGTCCCTCGATACAGCCCTGGTCAATGAAGACGCGCCGCTTGATCCGCGCAACGCCTACGCGACCAGCAAGCTGGCGCAGGAGTTCTACGCTTCGAACTGGGCCCGTGCCACCGGCGGGGCGGTCGCGATGATGCGCTATCACAACGTCTATGGACCGGGCATGCCGAAGGACACGCCCTATGCCGGGGTCGCCGCGATCTTCACATCGGCGCTGCGTCGGGGAGAGGCTCCCAAGGTGTTCGAGGACGGCCTTCAGCGGCGGGATTTTATTCACGTCCGGGATGTAGCGGCGGCAACCGTCGCCGCCTGCGAAAGCCACGCCGGGGGCGTGCGCGCCTTCAATGTGGGGTCCGGAACCCCGCGCACCGTGGGCGACATGGCCGCCGCGCTGGCCAGCGCGCTGCGCGGTCCGGCGCCGCTTGTGACATTCGGCTTCAGGCTTGGGGACGTGCGGCATATCACCGCCGATTCCACCCGGCTGCGCCAGACGTTCGGCTGGACACCTACGGTTGCGTTCGAAGACGGCATGCGTGAACTCGCCGGGCTCAGCTCCGCTCCGTCAGCGAGCTAGGCTCGCTTCTGCTCGAGGGGCCAGTTGCGTTGCATCACTTCGTGGACAAGTGCCCCGACAGCTGGTGTCTGCGGTCTTCCCAATACCGTGGTCAGGTGCACCTCACGCCAGAACTCCGGCTCGACCAGCGGGATGATCGCGAAGCGATCCGCGGGAGCCGAATGATATGGTACAAAACCAAAGCCGAATCCGCTTTCGATCATCGCAAACACCCAGTCATCTCGGTCGCTTTGGTAGGCGGCCTCCCAGGAGCCGGCTTGTTCTGACTCTGCCTCGGCCGGCTCGGCAAATTCGCACAACGCCCGCATCACATAGTTTTCGCTCGCCAGATCCGCGACGCGGATCCGCGGCAACTGGGCGAACCGGTGCGTCTTCGGCACCACGATCATCATCTGCTCGCGGAACAGGTCCATGTAATTGATCCGTGAATTGCGTGGGCGCTTCGGGCGCGCGAAGATCGCGATGTCGAGGTCCGATGCCAGCAGCTTTTCTTCGAGCTCTCGGGCCGTCCCGTCGACGATTTCCAACCGGGATTGCGGCTGCCGGTCGCGAAAATTGGCCACGACTTCAATCAACAGGGCAGGGGCGATTGTGCACATGACGCCGAGCCGCACCAGCGCCGGCTTCGGCGCCATGGCATTCCGGGCGAGCTTCTTGACCGCGGTGGTTTGCTCCCAGACCGTCTGCAGGTACGGAAGTACAATGCTTCCAAGCTCGGTGAGGCCGATATGACCGGGTTTGCGGTCGAACAGGTCGCCGCCGAATTCGGCTTCGAGCAGCTTGATGGCGCGGGTCAAAGAGGGTTGCGAGATGCCACATTTCTTCGCGGCCCTGGTAAAGTTACGTTCGCCGCAGACTTCAAGAAAATAGCGAGCCTGATTGATTTCCATGTCGTCCCAAAACGGTCCTTGAGCGCGGAAGCTGCTTGGTAGTCCTCCCGCGGACAGCCATCCGATCCGAAGGGATCGCACTATTGATGGTTCATTCTGGCAAATGGATCAAGACAGTTGACCCTCTTCGCTGTGCCCATATAGCCGGGTCGCGTCTGGAATGGTTACAACCGGCGTGACGCGCCAACTGGCGCCATGCAGCTTATGACCGGCTGGACCGGCGCCGCGGCGGAAGCGGGGAGACAGGCTCGCGGTGGGGGCCCGCGAGCCTGTCCGCACCGGACACAATCTCCTTCCAGCGCATGGACGAAGAAGTGGGCGACTTCTTCGCGCGGTTAAAATAGGACCACCCTGCGATATTGAAATGTCAGGGTACAAGCAGCTATCTGAAACGTGATCGTCCAGGCCGGCCTGGGCAAGCTACATCCCGCTGAACCAATTGAATCCTTCCTTGCTATAGTAGGTCTCGGGGAAGTCGTTGGTCACCTCCATGGCGGTGAGCCATTTGGCATTCTTGAAGCCGATCTTGGTTGCAGTCCGCAGGCGGAGCGGGAAACCGAACGGATCGGTAATCGGCTGCCTGGCATATTTCGTTGCCAGGATGGTTTGCGGGTGCAGCGCCGTCGGCATATCGAGGGCTTCAGTGTAGCCATCGGCGCACCGGAATGCGATATATTTGGCGGTGAGGTCGGCGCCGATGCGCTGCAGGAATTGCTTCAGGTTCACGCCGGACCATTGTCCGATATAGTCCCAGCCTTCGATGCAGACGTGCCGGATGATCATTTCCTGCTCCGGCAGGGCGTAGATATCGGCGGCGGTCCAGGGCTTCTTGTTGTCGATCCGGCCGGACAGTTCGAGCTTCCAGCCGGCGACGTCGACCGGCTTGACGTCCTCGACGTCGTAATGCGCATTGAAACGCGGCGGTTTGACGACTTGGGATTCCGGATAGGTCGGCGCCAGATGGCCGGGCCGAAAGATCAGGCTCTGGGCGAAATCGTTCCAGCTGGAGACGGCCCGCAACGCCTTCTGAACCTCATCGGTTTCGGTGACGTCGCAGCCGGTGAGGAATGTCAGCGCGCCGAGGCTCATCGCGCCGCGCAACAGCTTGCGCCGGTCGATCTCGCGCAGCAGCTTCGGATCGGCGTGCAGGGCGCCCTGATCGATCCCGGCTTTGGGACGAAATATCGATTTTGACGGTGGTTTGATCATTTCGTATCCCTCGGTTCGGCAGCCATCGCGGCATGGGCAACCGCCTCCGTCGTCGACGGGCCGTCGCTGATCTGCGGACCCCCCGTGAACATGGCGACCAGGGTCGTTGGCACGATCAGCGCCAGCGTCACATGTACGGCCAGGAACAGAACGATCGCGGTCATGCAGAGGAAATGCACCAGGCGGGCGGTCTGGAAGTCGCCAAACAAGATATAGAGTTCAGAGAACTGGACCGGCTTCCAGATCGCAAGACCCGAGATCACGATCAGGATACCGGAGGCGATGACGCCGATATAAAGCAGCTTCTGCACGGTGTTGTATTGGGTTGCATCCGCGTGCGCGAGCTTGAAGCTGAGCGCCTCACGCAGCGTTTGCACGAGGTCACGCCAGCGGATCGGCAGCAGCATTCTGCGGAAGCGGCCGCTCAACAGGCCATAGCTGAGATAGGCGATGCCGTTGATGAAGATGATCCACATGCCAAAAAAGTGCCATTGCAGGCCGTGCTGGGCCCATTGGCCGATGGTCAGATCGTCCGGGAAGTGCAGCCAGCCGAAGATCACCTCATCATTGTAGATCTTCCAGCCGCTGCCGATCATGATGAACATGGTCACCGCGTTGATCCAATGCATGATACGGATCGGCAGCGGATGCAGACGTCCGGAATGGGACGACGCCGCGCCTTGCGTGTGTGCCAGGCTGATGCTGTTCGCCATTTGCTTCCCCAGTTTTCGTGTTCAGTCCTTCGTGCTTCTGTTTCCGCCCGCATGCCTTCGCATAACATCCGCGCCCGAAACCTTAGACCAGGCATTGTGTCATGACGGCCCGTCACAATCTACTGGCACTCATTGATGGCGTCATACCTGAATGCTATTGGCAAAAATGTATTTTTGGGTGCGCGCCCCTGGATTTGTTCGTACCGTGTCGTAATATCGCAATGAAATGAGATGATAACAAAAGGCATACCAACTTGAAAACAATCGCTTTGGTGGTCGCCGTGGTGATTTTGGGCAGCCCGGCTCTGCCGACTTCCCTGATCACCGCATCGCCGACGGCTCGAACGGCGGCGGCGGCGAAGTTGATCAGCGTCGCGGCCGAACCGCCGGAGCCTTCGCCGGAAGAGAAAATGCGCGCGCGATTTCCGCAGCCGGTGAAGGTCGGCGACCTGATCGGTCTGCCGGTACTGGATGGCCAGGATCGAACCATCGGCTATGTCGATAATGTTGTGCGCTCGAAGGCGGGCAAGATTCGCTTGATCGTGCCATATTCCTCTTGGCTCGGTTGGCCAAAAGACGTCGGCCCGTTGGAGAACTTGCGTCGTCCGGTAGCCGTCCCGATCGAGGTGGTCGCCATTCTCGGACGCCAGATTGATGCCCTGGACATGGACCGGCCCGATTTCGACAAGGCGCCGACATGGGCCGCGAACGGCGATACGCCGATTTCGAGGGACGAAATCATCCGCATTGCGATCGGACGAAGGTAGCGCCAAATGCCGCGGGAAGCCGGGCCACCCTCGGCCGTGGCGTCAGCCGCGGATGGCGGTGGCTGCAAACCGGTGATGCGGATGCGACAGCAAGGGCGCCGCCTGGATGATCTGCATTTCCTCGGTGCCGGCAGCAGCGGTTCGTTCAAGGACGGCGAAGGTGCCTGATACGGCTTCGCCCAGGGCGGTTTCGATGGCGGCCCCGCGCGCCAGCGAGGCTACCAACAGGGCCGCGAACAAATCCCCGGTTCCCGACGGACGGATAGGCAGCTGCGGCGTGCGCAGGCGCCAGGCCGACGAGCGCTCAACCGCTACCGTCTCGATAACGTCCGCCGGACGATCGGCGGTCTCCACGCTGGTCACGACCACCGTTGATAGTCCGCCGGCGAGCAGACAATGGGCGTTGGCGATCAGATCATCTGTCGCGGTGGAGCGCTTGCCGCACAGCCAGTCAAATTCGAAATGATTGGGGGTGATGATGTCCGCCATTGGACAAAGCACGTCACGAAACAGCGGCGGGAGGCTCGAAGGCACGAACAGGCCGCGGTCGCTGTCGCCGATGACGGGGTCGCAGCAATAGATCAGCCGCGGGTTGGCTTTTTTGGCCCGGGTAACGAAGCCAGCCACGACCTCGGCGATCTCGGCCGAACCGAGATAGCCTGACAAGACGATCTGGCAGGAATCCAGCGCGCCGCGCTCTTCGATACCGACAAGCAAGTCGGCCACCAGATCGGCTTCCAGAATCTTTCCCCTGACGGTGCTGTATCCCGGCCGATTGCTGAGAAGGGTCGTCGGAACCGCCACCACCTCGATGCCGCGCGCCTGCATGGGAAACACCGCGGCGCTGTTGCCGACATGGCCGTAGGCGACCTGGGACTGAATTGAAATAACCGTCATGCCGGAAGCCAATTGTGCCTGGCCCATAAAGATGCCAGCGGAGCCGCTGCTACTCTTGCAGGCGCAACGGCGGAATATGCTTTCGCTATTCCGCCCTACTGCGTGGCGCTATTTTTGCCGGCTACCGGCTTCGTCGTGCCAATCATTATTTCCCAGCTTCGGTTTTCGCGTGGCGCGAACCGAAGCATTCGGCATGCTCGTGTTTCGGACCTGTTGCCAATCGTCCTGGAGCGCGTACCCTCGGTGAACGTCGGCTCCGGGAACGGTGGCCACAAATTCGCCGGTCTGCGCGACGGCGGCTGCTGGAATCATTGACGCGCCGAGTATCATGATGATCTTGAAACGAGATTGCATTCTGGTCATCCTTTTTGGGAAACCCGGCCTCAGTTGTGGCTTGTCGCCGGGGCGCAATCGTGCCGCTTGGAGTGTTCCGGAGTACTTGCCTCATCAGAAATATATGCATGCTTGTCCGGGCATCCAGTACCGAGGGGGATAAGCCGCGTCAATATAAATATTGACAAAATTGGCTATTTGTATACATATATATTATGTCGAAAGCGTCAACAGCTCTGAGAACTATACCAGAGGGTGCCTCGCTTGCTCTTCAGGCCCTGGGCGAAAATCTCCGCATCGCCCGCGAGCGTCGCGGCGAATCGCTGCGATCCTGGGCGGTTCGGCTGAGCGTTTCCGTACCGACGCTGCAGCGAATGGAGAGCGGGGATGCCACCGTCGGCATGGGCATCTACGCGACGGCGTTGTGGCTGTGCGGACGGCATCAATCCCTGCCGGCCTTGGCTGACCCGGCGTCCGATGCCGAAGCGCAGGAAATCGAAATCGTGCGGGCCTCATCCCGGAGACGGAAATGACCACCGATCCCTGCAGGATGACCTCGATGTGGGTCTGGTACCTCGCAGACCCCACGGCACCGGTCAGAATAGGCCGAGTTTCGCTGATCCCGGCGCGGACGCGCTGCGCGTTTGATTACGATGCCGCATGGACGGCAAGTGGCTTTGCCTTGTCGCCGGACATGCCGATGACGTCGCGCAGCCCGATCCTTCCGCCCCCCGACTTCACGGCGCCTGGCGCCCTTGAGGATGCCATGCCGGACCGCTGGGGGCAGAGCACGATCCGCCTCATCGATCGCCCGCAGCGGCTCAGTCCGCTGGATTATCTGTATTTCGCCGGCGACAGGCGGTCCGGCGCGCTGGGGATATCGACGGATCCGGAGACCTATCGCCCCTATCCGAACGACCCGCTGTTGACCGGGGCTTCGCTGGAGGAGGCCAATGAGATCATTCACCGCGTCATCAACCGGGAGCCGCTGAACGAGCGGGAGCGGCATCTGTTGCGAACCAGCAAGAGTATGGGAGGCGCTCATCCCAAGATGCTCGTCGCCATTGACGGTTACGAATGGATCGCCAAATTTCCGAAGGGCGATAGTGTGGACCTGCCGCTTGTCGAGCATGCCACAACCGTGCTCGCGGCCAGCGTCGGCATCCGCACGCCGGAATCGCGCCGCCACCGGATCACGATCGGGCATATCGTGCTGACCAAGCGCTTCGATCGCAGCGTGTCCGGGCGGCTGCACACGCTGACGGCCCGGACCATGCTCGCGACAGAGGGCGGCGAGTCCTACGTTTCGATCGCCAATGTGATCCGCAAACACGCAGCCGCCGACACGCTGCAGCTCCAGCAACGCGAACTGTTCAGGCGCATGACATTCAACATCCTGATGGATAACACCGACGATCACGCCAAGAACCACGCCTTCATCAGGCTTGCATCGGGCCATTTCGAGCTCTCGCCCGCCTACGATCTGCTGCCGCAAATGAGTGGCCTGGGCAAGCAGGCGATCCCGGTCAGCCTGCGCTCCGCCGAAGACGACTTCGCCTCCGCGATCGCCTGCAGCGCCGATTTCGGCATGGCTGCGGCGGAAGCCGTCGAAAGCTGGCGGGACGTCGCCCGTGGCGTGGCGCGATGGAAGGAGGTCTTCAACGGCTTGGGCGTCACAAGCGGGGACATCGCCTATCTCAGCGATTTCATCGACAGCGACGACAAGCTGTTCTTGCGCAGCGAACGCGTGGTTGACACGATTCCGGCGTCGCGCAAAGACGACAGATAGTGAGCCTAAGGAAAACGCGATGGCCCGAGCGTCGGCATTTCTGCGTCTGTTTTTCCCGCCGAGGGATGGCGTCAATGGAAGCGGCTGTCGTCGAAGTCAGGACCGGCCGGATGTCGGGCGGGGACTTCCGCGCCTTCCAGGCCACGCGTCCGGACCACGAACGTTGGGAACTGATCGGGGGCATACCCGTCATGATGACGCCGCCGACGCTGGTTCACCATCTGATCGCCAGCAACCTGCAGCGGCTCTTGCTCGATGCACTGGAAGCCCACGATCCCGCCCGGTTGGCAGTCCAGCGCGCCGGCGTTCAACTTGATAGCGGCAGCTATGCGCCGGAACCCGACGTTTTGGTGATCGACGCCGCTTTCGACGCCGGCCATCGCTTCGTCGACCGCGCGTACCTGCTGGCGGAGGTCGTCTCGCAGACCTCTACGACAAGACCCCGCTGGTGCCCCGGCCGACGTCGCAACGCCAGCCGTGAGACTAAGATCGACCTCCGCGTAAGCGCGCCATGAAATCAGGAAGCCGGCTTCTCGGGAGCCTTTTCCTCTTCCGGGGGCAGGACGACAAGCGGTTCTTCCGGTGCTGCGACCTTGTCGACGAAGTCCGCCACGGATTCGGCGGCCTTTTCGACACTTGCTTCGACGGTCTCAACGATGGTCTTCTTGTCGGTCAATGGACTTCTCCGGGGGTTAGCTGAACGTGGCTTGACGAAGCGCCATCCCACGACAAAACCACTCCAATGCAGAGACCGCACGGTGTCAAGAGTCAACACCTGTCGGCCAAGAGCATTAACGGCTCCGCAACCACCGAGAAGCTGAAATCCCGGAACAAGATGCGGCGACGAGCCTTGGCAGAGCCAATGCTGCAGCCGATCACGGTGAATGGCGCTGTCGGCGCCATGGCTACGGTGTCGACGATCGGCTTGATTATCCTCTCGGGTGTGCAACAGAATTTCTGCATCGACCGAGTGGCAACTCGGGTTACGGGCGGCAAGTCCGTTGCTGAAGCGAGCGTTGCAGAAACCGTGCGCACCGTGGGTGCTTATCTGTTGATGCAGGCCACGGGATCGTCGGGACATGAACGGGCGTCAGCGGATGTTGACCGTCGGTATCACTGACATGCCAGGTCCAAGTTGCACGTCGGGTCTCTTGTCAAAGGTGATCTTGACCGGGATGCGTTGGACAATTTTGACATAATTGCCAGTGGCGTTCTGGGCAGGCAGTAAGCTGAAGGCTGTGCCGCTACGACCATTGAGGGCCACTTGCGGCTTCTCAAAATCTACGTGCTCGATGCGAGAGCCAAGAAGTCCACCGAAGGCGGCAAAAGGAGGGCCGGAGGCCGACTACAAGACCAATGAAGCGAGCTACATGCACGACTACGCCATCCGAGCGCAGATGCGCGCGGCGATCGAGACGGCTCGTCAACCGAAGCCGAAGGGAACATGAACATGGGATATGCACCGAGCGCTGTCGACGAAGGGCCTCGGCATCGATTGATGAACGGGGATGCAGCCTGCGCCGGGCGCTGCACCGACGAGTAGCACGGCAGTGCATGGCAAATCTGACCAGAAATTTACTCTGACCCCATTCTTACTTATTACCCCATTCTTACTTATCTTACCTTCTCTATGACTTTAGCCTCGCGACGGACGCGGCGCCGGCGGCCGCGTCCAAAGCATAGAACATGAAAGGCGTGCCATCGCTGGAGCGACCTGGCATAGGGCGTCCGGTAACCCCCATCGAGTCGAGTCTGAACAGGTCAATATTCATTCGAACAATCGGCCCCAACTCAAAATAATAGGAAGCGCCCGGCTCGACCTGTATATCGGCTTCGAAGCCGCTGTCTTTGTGGGGGCCGAGGACAACGTAGATCGTGTGTCTGCCGGGTGGGCGGTCGGCAACGATGAACGCGCCGGCGGCAAGCGTGCCGACCGGCTTTCCGTCGACCATGATTTCGGCATTTCCAAACCGGCTCAAGATGGATGGTTGGCGAATAAAGTGAAGCCGTGCCTGGCGCGCATCCAGGGGCTGGTTCTGGGGTTCGAGGGCCGTCGTGCTGGCGCAAGCGCTCAGCAACACGACCAGCCAACACGCAACGCCTACCCGAATAAACGACCGCATCCACGCCCGGTATAGATCATTGAGTTCTTGCCCCTGCACCAAACGCTGATGTACCGGCCAAGGCGATCGTGTGCAACCTGTGAAGGTCCCTGGGGCGCCAGCGCAGCGTATTGCGCCAATCGGAGCGAAGGAGGCGGAATACGCTGCGCTATCGGCCCTGCGGGCTTACCCGGCATAGCCTGCGGCGCAACGGAAAGTCAGAGAATCCTATCGATAAACGTGGTCTGTCCCCGTTTACTGTCCGACGCTGGATACGCCCAGGATATGCCCGCCGCCCTGCTGGCGCAGCAGCGGCAGCACGGTCTGGATCACCGCGAGCGCGCCAAAGAAGTTGGTCTCGAATTCCGCGCGGACCTCCGCCTCAGCCGCCTCTTCGACCGCGCCCAACAAGGCATAGCCCGCATTGTTGATCACCACGTCCAACCGCCCGAAATGGGCGTGAGCCTTCGCAATGACGGCCTCGACCTGTTCACGCCTGGTCACGTCGAGCGCCAACGGCAGGACCGCATCGCCGTACTTCTGGGCGAGGCCGGAAAGCGACTCCACGGAACGGGCGGTGGCCACGACTTTGTCGCCCCGCGCCAGCGCGCCCTCCGCCCAGATCCGGCCAAAGCCGCGCGACGCGCCCGTGATGAACCATACTTTGTCGGACATGGACATTTCCTTTCGTTATTAATTCTGGACTTTATTCATCGACCGTCGGGCCCGGTCGGTCGCCAGCCGTATCACCGTGTCGAAGCCGCGATCGGATAGGGTGCGGCGCAGGAACAGGGCGATCCTGGCCCCGCCACCGGTGGGATAGCGTGTCCTGGGACGGTGCGACCGCACCGCCTTGACGATGGTGGCGGCAACGTCGCTGGGCGGTCCCGGGAGCGACCCTTCGCTGATCTGGGCCATCATCCGGACATGGACGCGCGCGCCGTCGCAATACGGCCCTTCGCCCGAATGCCGGGTCAGGCTGTCGCGCGCGATCCCGCCCCATGCGGTGCGCGTCGACCCCGGCTCGATAATGACGACATCGATGCCGAACGGGCGCAACTCCATGCGCAGCGAATCGCTCAGCCCCTCCAGCGCATGCTTGCTGGCATGATACCAGGTGCCGAATGGTTCGCCGATCTTCCCGCTGACCGACGAGACGTTGACGATCCGCCCGGCGCGCTGCGCCCGCATCGTCGGCAGGACGAGCTGGATCAGGCGCGCCAGGCCGAAAATGTTGACCTCGAACTGCCGCCGCCCCTCGTCCAGCGGCACATCCTCCAGCGCGCCGTAAGAGCCATAGCCGGCATTGTTGACGAGGACGTCGATGCGACCCGTCTCGCGCAGGATGGCGTCAACGGCGGCGGTCATGGATGCGTCGTCGGTCACGTCGAGCGACAACAGGTGCGCGCCCGCGGCTTCGAGCGAACGCATGGCATCTGTTCGCCGCGCGCCGGCATAGACGATGTAGCCGGCGGCAAGCAGGCCCTTGGCCGTTTCCTCGCCGATCCCGGATGAAGCTCCGGTCACCAATGCCGTTCCCGCCATCTCGATGCCCTTTTTACTATATGACAAAATATGTCAATATGTCCAAAATTGACGTTTTGACGGAAATTGTCAAGTGTGCGTCATGAGCGACGACAAAAAGAGCAGGATCCTGGCGGCGGCCCAGTCCGTGTTCCTGCGCTACGGCTACAAGCGGGTGAACATGAACGACATAGCCGATGCTGCGGGCGTGTCGCGTCCGGCGTTGTACGTTCTGTTCAAGAACAAGGAAGAGATTTTCATCGCGGCGTATCTGCGATGGATCGACGTAACCATCGCGCAGGTCGAAGCGGCGATGGCGCAGACCGCGTTGCCCAAGGACAAAATGGCGCGCGCCTTCGAAATCTGGGCGGTCGGTCCGTTCGAGATGACGAGGGCATCGCCGGCGGCGGAGGAACTGGTCGATTGCAATTTCGCGTTCGCGCAGGCCCCCCGCGAGCAGGGCTATGCGATCTTCGAGGCGACGATCACGCCGGTCGTGGCGAGGCTGAGCGAAACCCATCCGGCGGCATCGCGCATCGCTCCCGGCCGAATCGCGCATGTCCTGGTGAGCGCCGTGCGCGGCTTCAAACAGACGGCGGCCACGCCGGACGACATGCGGCAGATGATTGACGAGCTTTTGCTGTTGTCGTTCGGACCGGGTTAGCGCGTGCCGGTCGTTGCCCGGCGAGAACTGGAGACGATCATCGCAGACTTTGGTTTTGAAAGTCCGTAGGGCGCAGTAGCGAAGCGTATGGCGCCGACCAACCCATAAACATGGTCTGTCGCCGTTTACTCCTAACGCGAACGATATAGGATATAATCCTTCGGATTTCGCGTCCACCGTGGCTTTGTGCGGTGCTCGCTAACCGACGCTTGCAACCGTCACCAGGGCGTCATTCCAATGCCTATCCAATATTTCGCTCCACCACCTCACATCAAGTCTCCGCCGCTGTCCTTTGCCACCCGCGTCGGTGATCTCCTGTTCGTTTCCGGCATTCCGGGCTACGACGACAGCGGCGCGTTGCCCGATGGCTTCGAGGCGCAGTTCGGCTTCGTCGTGACCAATATCAAACGCGTGCTGGATCAAGCTGGCGCGACTTTTGCCGATCTGGTCAAGGTCAACGTGCTCTTGACCCGCGCATCTGACGTGACAACCATGAACGGGCTCTATGCCGGGGCCTTTGGGCCTGCGCCTTATCCGGCCCGCACCACGTGCGTGGTTCAGGCGCTGCCCGATCCGAAGATGCTGATCGAGATCGAATGCGTGGCGTCGCTGGCAGCGCGGTAGCCTAACTCGGACATGGCAACGGCGTCAGTTGCGAGCAGAGCCATCGTCTCGGATCCCTCGACAACCCGCGTCATCCAACGCACCCAAAAAGGGTTCCGTTTTCCAGCCCTTGGGGCTATGGTTTCAACTTGACGCTGAAAACATCATTACAGTCTGTTCAAGCCGAAGGTTTGACGCCCTCGGCCAGGAGGGCGCTTGAGATTTTCGTGAAGGATACTCGGCTGGCCTATGGCGACGATCTTCTGAAGATCGTTCTATTTGGTAGCCGCGCCCGCGGCGATGCCCATCCGGAAAGCGACGTCGATGTCGCCGTTGTTTTGAAGGATATCCAAGATCGCGGCGCGGACCGTAATCGGCTGGCCGATATCGCCTACGAAGCAATCGTCGAGACCTACGTTGATGTCCAGGCGGTAGCTCGCAGAACGAATGGGAGCATCCAGATCTGCACCGCAACCCGGAACTGATACGCGCGATCAAGCGCGACGGCATGTCCATCGAAAATCAGAATGATCAGCGAGACCATCAGCAAAGCCGCTCGTTCGGCTAAGGTCGCGCGAGCGCTCCTGGACGACGGATATAATTAGTTTCGCCGAGGAGCTGCTGGAGAAGGCACTACAGCTCATCCCCGCCAGCCAGCATCCAACGATACCAAACAAGACACCGCAGGAGGTACTGGCCGCGACAAAGGCAGAAGAGGCGGCCAAGTACGCGCTCGCGAAGGCCTTCTGCGATTCCATCGCCAAGAAGGGTGAAGTCGTCCAACCAGGGTTGGCATCGGAGTTGGTGCTTTATGGAACAGAGTCGGATCTCAACGACCTCATTGTGAATATCGGCGAGATGAACGATGTGAAATCATATCTAAAATCTAGAATCCCTTTGCCTTCTTTAGGATAACGTGCCCGAATGAAAACTCCGCCGACCATGGCAAGGTTTCCCTTCCCTGAACCTCGGGGGGTAAGCTGGGACAGACCATTTAAGTGAGAAAAGCATGCTAAAACCATTCCAGTGGTCTGCCCGTTTACCGAAGGAAAGCCGCCGAGGCCAACTGCAAGACCAACGAAGCGACCTACAAGCACGCTACGCCATCCGAGCGCAGATCCGCGCTGCGATCGAGATGGCTCGTCAGCCGAAGCCGAAGGGACCATGAACATGGGACACGCCGCTGGCAACGACGGCGCTGTTGGTCTTAAGTTCACTGAACTATGCGCCTATACGCTGAAGCATTCGTCGTTTTTCGACGAATATGCCAGCCGCGCTGCATATACCGTCGACACCAAGGGCAGAAGCTGGGCTCGTATCGCCAAGCTTCTTGCCGATCGCGAGGAAGGTGAGGTCGTTCCGGTCCTGTTCGCGCCGGCGGAACATTTCGCGCGGGTCACCGGCTGCGCCGACCTTGTTTCGGTCAAGACAAAGAAGGTCGACGGTATCAACTCGTTTACGTTCACGAATTTCCGCCGCCTAGCGCCCTCGCTGCTGAAAGCATCGCTTAAGCGGGATTACGGACAGCCGCTCGGTGATTACAGACGTGACTATGCGATCTGCCGGACGCCGAAGGGCTTGGCCGAACGCTGCATCATGAGTCCGGGCACCGAGGACCAGGACTTGGCGGTAATCAACGAGGACAGGACCATCCCAGAGACTACGCGCAAGGCGCTGATTGAAGCGCGCCGCGGGCAGGGGAAATTCCGCCAGGACCTTGAAAGGCGCTGGGACAACGCCTGCGCCGTGACGGCCTGCTCGATCCGCGAGGTTCTCCGCGCTTCACACATCGAGCCGTGGGCGCTATCCAGAATCGAGGATCGCCTCAATCCGGAGAACGGTCTCCTGCTTCTGGCTAATCTCGACATCCTGTTCGAGAAGGGGTTCGTCAGCTTCGACGACCATGGCCGCATGTTGGTTTCAAAGGAGCTATCAGCAAGCGACCGCCGGTTGTTTGGGTTGCCGAAGAAATTGCGGCGTAAGCCGGATGCCGGCGAGCGGCGCTATCTCGCGCAACATCGGAAATCGTTCAACTTTCCGGCGTAGCCGGAAAGGGCGCCTCAAAGGTCACGGGTCTTACGGTCAGCCGCAGCCTTCTCGATTAGCGCGGCGTTCCGCTCAACAAATTTCAGGCGCGTGTTTTGTCCGGTCCTCGGAGATCCAGCGCCGGCTCTCGGGTTACGCCTCGTCCGTCAGTAGTAATAAACGGGGACAAACCGCGCTCGAGTTAGCAAGGAGGGCGTCCGATAAACGTGGTCTGTCCCGGTTTACCTCCAATGACGTCGGCGACGTTCGGATGGGCGCGGAAGGAAAGGCCGATCAACTCTTCGACCTCGGATTCGTACCAAGTAGGAAAGCCGTTGAAATGCGTGAATCCCCGCACGCTGCCCTTGTCATGCAGATTGATCTCGCGGCTCCGCCGACCCTTCTTCGTGAACGGAATCAGTTCAGGCGAGGGCAGCGGATCTTTCAGTGAGGGGTCTTTGGCGAGGTATTCTTCAAGCGTCATCATCGGATCTCCGGGCAAAGCTCTCCCGATCACCGGGAAGGGCCCGGCGGCGGGTAGGCTGTGAATTGCGGGGATCTGAAGAATTGCCTCGAAGTCGACTTTGCAATCCGGGCGCGTTTGGCTACGCTCCCGGTGTCTTGTTGCTGGTTGGTCGGTCGAGGTTTTCCTTTTCTGATCCCACCTTCGACAAACGGGCGGCCCTATTTGCGTAGGGCCGCCTTTGTCGTTTCAGGGTGTCTTGTCGGTTGGTCGCTCTTCCTTCTGCTCTGAGCCTTTCGCTCAGTTGATTTCACGTTGACGAGGGCGATCGTCGCGATCAACCCCCCTTGGTCATCGTTCTTGGCCGTCGGACGTGTCGGCGCGTCCCGATTTGACAACCGCGTGCTCGGACTCCGCGCATCTCGCCGGCACGCTCATCAAAATTCGAATCCTTGAAACAAGTCGCAGAGCACCGAATCCATGCGCTGCGACTTGTCAGCTGCCGGACTGGCAAAGATCCGCGCTAAGACAAATTTCAAGGATTCGACTGCTCCCTTTTTCAGCGCCGCCATCGGATGCGACGCAGACGTGTTTAAAATCGCGATGTCGACCAGCGATCGCACAACCGGATGGCATTCTCCAAACTGTGGAAAACTCGCTGGTAACTCCGTTTCCCCGTGGTTCCACCCGCTGGCGCCAGCGCGGACGCCCGCATTCCGCAAGTAAACGGGGACAGACCACTGTTTAAGTCAGAAAAGCGCGCGATAAACCTGGTCTGTTCCCGTTTACGTGCGTCAGCCAATTTCAGAAAGCGGCGGAGCCGTCTCGCATGCTCGCGGACGTCTGAATTGCTTAGAGGATCCACAATGTAGTCGTCGTTCGACATCTATATCCCCGTTTCAATCCCCCGCATTGATTTATTTCCAGTTGGAATTGGGTGACTACGCCTTACGCCACCAATCCGTTTATCCCTCAAAGATCTCCTGATGATGGGTGTCTATTACGAACACCCTGTCGTGCTCCCACACGTATCGCATTTCATGCACGTCCCGTTGCGCACCAGCGAGAAGTGCCCGCATTCGCCGCACATCTCGCCTTCATAACCCTTTGCCTTCGCTTCCGCGCGACGCTCGGCCTTGGAGGGCAGGGCGTGTTCTTTCGCGGTGCCCGCCTTACTCCATTGTAGGGCCTCCAGCCGTTCGGTCGGCGACAGCTCGTGCTGGGCCTCCTGCTTCAGCGCCACCGCGCCGTCGATCGAATCGGCGGCACGGGCGGGGCTGTGCGAGGCCAGCGAGGTCACGCGTGGTCCGCCGCCGGGATGATCCGACGGGCCGCGGGCGTCAGCGCCGCGCATCACCACGAGATTGTCGGTGCGCGAGCGGGTCAGGCCCTTCGACAGGTACTTGTTGCTCGGCTGATCCGGCGCCTTGCCTTCGTCGACGCCGCGGCCCATGGCGTCGAAATTCGACTCCGAGGGGTCGACATGGGCGAGGTCGAAGCGGCCCATGTAGCTGACCGCGAGTTCGCGGAACACATAGTCGAGGATCGAGGTGGCGTATTTGATCGAGTCGTTGCCCTGCACGGGACCGGCTGGCTCGAACCTCGTGAAGGTGAAGGCGTCGACATATTCCTCCAGCGGCACGCCATATTGCAGGCCGAGCGAGACGGCGATGGCGAAATTGTTGATGAAGGAGCGCAGTGCGGCGCCTTCCTTGTGCATGTCGATGAAGATCTCGCCGATCCGGCCGTCGTCATATTCGCCGGTGCGCAGATAGACCTTGTGGCCGCCGACCACCGCCTTCTGGGTATAGCCCTTGCGGCGGTCCGGCATCTTTTCGCGCTCGCGCATCACCACGATGCGCTCGACCAGCCGTTCCACCACCTTTTCCGAGAGCTGCGCGGTTCGCGCCGCCATCGGCTTGTCCATGAAGGTTTCAATCGCGTCGTCGTCCTCCTCGTCGTCGCTGATCAATTGCGAGTTCAAGGGCTGCGACAGTTTCGAGCCGTCGCGGTAGAGCGCGTTGGCCTTCAGCGCGAGCTTCCAGGACAACAGATAGGCCGATTTGCAATCCTCCACGGTGGCGTCGTTCGGCATGTTGATGGTCTTGGAGATGGCGCCCGAAATGAACGGCTGCGCCGCCGCCATCATCCTTATATGGCTCTCCACCGACAGATAGCGTTTTCCGATCTTGCCGCAGGGATTGGCGCAGTCGAACACGCTGTAATGTTCGGGTTTGAGGTGCGGCGCGGCTTCCACGGTCATGGCGCCGCAGATATGGACATTGGCGGCCTCGATCTCGCGCTTGGAAAAGCCGATCGCGCTGAGCAGGTCGAAATTCGGCGCGGCGATTGATTCCGGCGGGATCCGGAGCGTGTCGCGCAGAAACTCCTCGCCGAACGTCCATTTGTTGAAGGCGAACTTGATGTCGAAGGCGGTCGGCAGCGCCGCTTCGACCTTTTTCAAGGCGTCGTCGGTAAATCCCTTGGCTTTCAGGGTCGCGATATTGATCGCCGGCGCGTTCGACAGCGAGCCGTGGCCGACGGCATAGGCCTCGATCTCGGCGATCTCGCTTTCGCGGTAGCCGAGCGCGCGCAGCGCCTCGGGCACCGCGCGGTTGATGATCTTGAAGTAGCCGCCACCGGCCAGCTTCTTGAATTTCACCAGCGCGAAATCCGGCTCGATCCCGGTGGTGTCGCAGTCCATGACGAGGCCGATGGTGCCGGTCGGCGCGACCACCGTGGTCTGGGCGTTGCGGTAGCCATTGACTTCGCCGAGTTCGAGCGCCTGGTCCCAGATCGCCTTGGCGCGTTCCACCAGGTCGGATTGCCGGCAGGAGGCGTGGTCGAGCGGCACCGGATTGACGGCGAGCGCCTCATAGCCGCGGGATTCGCCATGCGCGGCGCGACGGTGGTTGCGGATCACCCGCAGCATATGGGCGGCGTTCTTCTTGTAGCCGGGAAACGGGCCCAGTTCTTTCGCCATCTCGGCCGAGGTGGCGTAGGCCACCCCGGTCATGATCGCCGACAGCGTGCCGCACAGCGCGCGGCCCTCTTTCGAATCATACGACAGGCCCATGGTCATCAACAGGCCGCCGATATTGGCAAAGCCCAGCCCCAGCGTGCGGAATTCGTAGGACAGTTCGGCAATCGCCTTGGAGGGAAACTGCGCCATCATGACCGAGATTTCGAGCACGACGGTCCACAGCCGGCCGAGATGCTCATAGGCCGCGACGTCGAAGTGCTTGGTCGTGGTGTCGTAAAACGTAATAAGATTGGCGGACGCCAGATTGCAGGCGGTGTCATCCAGGAACATGTATTCCGAGCACGGATTGGAGGCGCGGATTTCGCCCGAGGCCTTGCAGGTGTGCCAGTCGTTCATGGTGGTGTTGAAATGCAGCCCGGGATCGGCCGAGGCCCAGGCGGCGTGGCCGATCTTTTCCCAGAGCTCGCGCGCCTTGAGGGTTTTTGTCACCTTCCTGCTGGTGCGGCCGATCAGGTTCCAGTCGCCGTCGGTTTCCACCGCGCGCAGAAAATCGTCCTTCAGCGACACTGAATTATTCGAGTTCTGGCCGGAGACGGTGAGATAGGCTTCCGAATCCCAGTCGGTGTCGTAAATCGGGAAATCGATTTCCTTGTAGCCCTGTTTGGCGAACTGGATGACGCGCTTGATCATGCCATCGGCGACCAAAGCGCGGCGCGCCAGCTTGATCTCGCGGCGCAGCGCCGGATTCTTCTCCGGATCAAAACAATCGTCGCCGGAGCCCTGGCAATTGACGCAGGCCTTCAGCACCGCCTTGAGGTGCCGCTGGTTGAGCTTGGAGCCGGTCACCAATGCTGCGACCTTCTGCTCCTCCTTCACCTTCCAGTCGATATAGGCCTCGATGTCCGGATGGTCGGCATCGACCACTACCATCTTGGCGGCGCGACGTGTGGTGCCGCCGGACTTGATGGCGCCGGCGGCGCGGTCGCCGATCTTGAGAAAGCTCATCAGGCCCGAGGAGCGGCCGCCGCCGGATAGCCGTTCGCCTTCGCCGCGCAGCCGTGAGAAATTCGAGCCGGTGCCGGAGCCATATTTGAACAGCCGGGCTTCGCGCACCCAGAGGTCCATGATGCCGCCCTCGTTGACGAGGTCGTCCTCGATGCCCTGGATGAAGCAGGCATGCGGCTGCGGATGTTCGTAGGATGATTTCGACTTGGTCAGCTTGCCGCTCTTCCAGTCGACGTAATAATGGCCCTGGCTCGGCCCGTCGATGCCATAGGCCCAGTGCAGGCCGGTGTTGAACCATTGCGGCGAATTCGGCGCCACCATCTGCCGGGCCAGCATGTAGCGCAGTTCGTCGCTGAAGGCGCGGGCGTCGTCTTCCGATGAGAAATAGCCGCCCTTCCAGCCCCAATAGGTCCAGCAGCCGGCCAGCCGGTCGAACACCTGCTTGGCCGAGAGTTCGCTGACATAGCGCGCGTTCTCCGGCAGGCTCGCTAAGGCCTCGGTATCCGGCACCGAGCGCCACAGCCAGGACGGCACGGTCTCTTCCTCGATCTTCTTCAGCCGTGCGGCGACGCCGGCCTTGCGGAAATATTTTTGCGCCAGCACGTCGGAGGCGACCTGCGACCAGAATTCCGGCACCTCGACATTTTCGAGGCGGAAAACCACCGAGCCATCGGGATTGCGGATCTCGGATGTCGTCAATCTGAAATCAATCCCTGCGTAAGGTGACTGACCTGCCGTGGTGTTACGCCGTTCGATTCGCATAGTCGTACCCCATCCCGAGTTGACCGGTCCGCCTGCTGCGGTGCCGGCAGTTATTGCGTGCGCCAGCCCCTTATCCCCGGGACCAGCGCATGTTTTTTAACGCCCCACCTCGTCATTCGAAGCCGTTCCGGCTCCTTTGGCGCTTGGGAGTCCCCGAGCTGATCCAGCCTGCAAGCCCACGACCGCCCGGCTCAGCCAGCGGGCGGAGTGGTCATTTTGGAACCCTGTTGGGAGCGAACGGCGGGACCCAAACTCACTCGCGCCGAACAGGCTGGAAACTAGGCCGACTCTCTCGCGCCCGTCAAGGATTAGTACGAGTTCCTGAATCAAATACTAAATATGGTGGAAAGCCGGGGAAAACAGGGGGCGAGCAGCGTCCGCTGTCGGTCCAACTATCGGTGAGTCCTGAGCTATTCCCAAGCAGAAAAAGCCTCACCCAGGCCACGCTTTCAGGCTCCGCCCGCTGTTCACAGGGCAACTATTTATTGTCGGCCAGGGCTTGCTCCGGCGAGACTCAGCTCACGCTACGGGAGGAGGGGACCCCGGCTTACTTTGCATGGGGTTGTTTTCGATATTTTTGTGGTCCGGCCCGGAGGCCTCAGGGCGGAGGGGCAGGCATGCTCCCCGCCCGATAGGATGTCGCCGGAAAACGCGCCAAGCTGGCCGCCATTCCCTCTCGGTTGATTCTCGATGTGCCTCAGGAGGCCTTTGCCTGACCCTCGATGGCCTCGCGCACCAGCTGGATGGTGACGAAGTTGCGCACCATGACATCGTCTTCGACGATCAGGATGGTCTCGTTGCCGCCGGCGAGCCGCGGCGCGCCGGCGCGATCCAGCTGCTCGGCGGGCGCTCTGGCGAGCGGCAGATAAAGCCTGATCGTGGTGCCCTGACCGGGCTCGCTGGCGATCTTGATATGGCCGCCCGATTGCTTGACGAAGCCATACACCATGCTCAATCCAAGGCCGCTGCCCTTGCCGGGCGCCTTGGTGGTGAAGAACGGTTCGAAGACCTTGTCGCGGATGTCCGCCGGCATGCCGCTGCCGCTGTCGCAGACGATGATCTCGACATAGAAGCCGGGCCGGATGTCGCCCTGGGCCGGCGCGTCGGCCTCGTCGAGCCTTGTATTGCGGGTCTCAAGCGTGAGCCTGCCGCCATTTGGCATCGCGTCCCTGGCGTTGATCGCCAAATTCAGCAGCGAATGCGCCAGTTGCGACGGATCGATATGCGACAGCGCCAGGTCGTCCTGCAGCACGGTCTCAATCTCGATCTGTTCGCCGAGCGTTGGCCGCAGCAGCTTGGCAAGGTCGAGCACGGTGTGGTTGATGTCGACGGTGCGCGGCTGCAGCGGCTGCTGGCGGGCAAAGGCAAGCAGGTGCTTGATCAGCTCGCTGCAGCGCTCGGCAGCCTCGTCAATCAATACCGCGATGTTCTGCAGTTCCGGCCGGTCCTTGAGCTCCCCCACCAGCATTTCCGTGGTGCCGGTGATCACCGTCAGCATGTTGTTGAAATCATGCGCGACGCCGCCGGTGAGCTTGCCGATCGCATCCAGCTTCTGCGCCTGCAACAGCTTGCGCTCGGTTTCGCGCGACGCGGTAATATCATGATAGATCATTGCCGCGCCCTTGATGAAGCCGGCGCTGTCATGCAGCGGACGACAGCTGATGGCGAGATGGAGCGGATCGGTCCGGTCGGGCTGGCGGAAGACCACCTCGTGGCCTTCAAACCGCTCGCCCCGCAGGGCGCGATCGGCGGGTCGTTCGGCGGCGGGCAATTCCGTCACGGCGTCGGTGTGGTAGACCCTGTTATGCGCTCTCAGCTCCGCCGCGCTCATGCCCCTACGATAGCCCAGCAATCGCTCGGCCGCCGGGTTCGACAGCAGGACTTCGCCTTGGGCATCGATGACAAGCACGCCCTCCGCCATGCTTTGAAAAGTGCTTCTCAGGATGACCGCGGAATTCCTGACTTCCTCGTGCGCTGCCAGCAAATGCGCGGCGCGCTCGTCGACCGCCGCTTCAAGGGTCTGGTTGACCGCTTCGGTTGCCCGCAACGAGGTCTCGAGCAGCCGGCTCGACCGCCGGGCTTCCCGGATCAGCACTGTGGCCAAAAGCAGGACCAGCACCACGCCGGCGAAATCGATCGCCAGCAGCACGAAACGGGCGTGCCGAGAGTTGGCGGTGCGCATGGCCAGCAGGGCTTCTTCCCCGGCGATAAGCCGGTCGAAATTGGCCTCGACCTGGTCCATCAGCTGACGGCCCGCCATCCCGTGGACCACCTGGGAAACCCCCGCCATGTCGCCAGCCAGATGACGCCGAAACCCCTCCGAGGTGACCTCCAATCGGCGGGCCACCAGTGCGGCGGTATCCGCCAGCAGCGCGGCCTCCTCGGGATTGTCCCTGGTCCGGTCCTTCAGCTCGGCGAATTCAGGCTCGATCTGGCTCAGCGCGGTTTGATATTCCTGCAGATGTCGGGGGTCACCGATCAGCGCGTGGCCCCGCGCCGCGCTCTCGGCGCGGCGAACCAGCAGGCGAACATCGGACAGTTTCTTCAGCACACCGAGCGTGTGCTCGACCCACCCCGCATCGCTCCGCGACTTGAGATCAAGACCGATGGAGGCCGCCATGATCACCAGGAGAATAGTCAGACCGGCTGCCAGGATGCTTCGCTGTGACTGCATGGAGCGCTCTACGTCCGAGGATCATCCGTCGTTGCACCGCCGCCGACGTCGTCTGTACGATCATCACGGTTACGATTCAGGTGATCGTCAACCGTGAAACCAAACTGGCCGAGCGGGATCGACATGTCTGCACGGCGCAATACATTGAACAACGGGCATTGGCTCATGCTGGGTCGTACGCGTCGGCCTCGTCGATCCTTGTATTGCGGGTCTTGAGCATGGCCTGCCGCCATTTGGCATCGCATCCCTGGCGTTGATCACCAAATTCAGCAGCGAATGCGCCAGTTGCGACGGGTCAATATGCGAGAGCGCCAGGTCGCCCTGCAGCACGGTCTTAATCTCGATCTGTTCGCCGAGCGTTGGCCGCAGCAGCTTGGCAAGCTCGAGCACGGTGCGGTTGATGTCGACGGTGCGCGGCTGCAGCGGCTGCTGGCGGGCAAAGCCGAGCAGCTGCTCGATCAGTTCGCTGCATCGGTCCGCCGCCTGGTCGATCAACCCGGCGGTCTTTTGCAGCTCCGGCTGGTCCTTGAGCTGCGCCACCAGGATTTCCGTGGTGCCGGCGAACAGCAGGATCAACATGGCCCCGCTGACGTTGATGCCGAGCAGAACGACGCGGGTGCCCTGGGAATCGCCGATGCGATCGTCGAGTCGTCGCCGCTGGTCGGCCAACAGCCGGTCGAAATTCGCGTTGATCGTCCGCATCGGATCGTGACCGCGCAGGCTGCGGATCATCTCGGCCAGCCCCGCCGTGTCGCCCGCCGACTGGCGAGCAACCCCTTCGCTGGTCGCCGCGAGCCTGCGGTTGACCAGCGTTTCCGTGGCTGCCACCAGTTCCGCCGTCTCCGGACTGTCCTTGATCCGCTGTTTCAGCTCTGCAAAGGAGGGCGCAACGCGTTGCAAGGACGCACGGTATTCGTCCGCCAGCCGGATATCGCTCTGGAGCGCGTAACCCGTGGCGGCGCTCTCGGCATCGCGAACCAAGAGTCGGATGTCCGACAGCCGTCGCAGCAGATCGACCGTTTCGTCGATCCAGCCTGCATCCAATCGCGATTTGATGTCGAGGCCGATCGAGGCCGCGCTGATGATCGATAGAATTACCAGCCCAATTCCGAAAATGCTTCGCTGCGACAGCATTTTTGTGATTCTCTGTTTGAGAAGTCAGCCGGCGTCTCACGCAAGGCCAGCGATGTGTTGACGGCCGCCAACAGCGCGGCCGGTGTAAAGGGCTTGCGCAGGCACAGGGTTGCGCCCAGTTCCAGCGTAGCTCGCAGGAACTCGGACGGTGTTTGGCGTTTTGAGGAGGCGCGGCCGAATATGGCAATGACCGCCATGGCGCCAAGGTGACGCCGGAATATCCGGATCGCTTCGAAACCGTCGATGCGCGGGGTAAAGACGTTGAGCAGCATCAGGTCGAATCTGGTTGCCTCGAGCGCCTGCGCGGCTGCCTCGGCCTGCTCGGCAATGATGACGTCGAAGCCCAGCCGGTGCAGACAGCTCTCGATGGCCATGCAGACCATCGGGTCGTCATCGACCACCAGAACACACGGCACAAAGCATTCCTCATCAAGGATCGGGAACCGCGATTCGGACGAATCAAACTCCATCGGTCCATTAGCCGGGACCCCGAGACAATCGTCTGCATGTTTGGATGCTTAGAATCGCGCTTGCGCAGCCTGCATGTGATTTTTTGTACCCGGAAACTTTGGAACCGGTTTCATCGGCAAATCGTGCCAAAGCCGATCGGCCTTGCCGGCCACACGGGATGCGGTCAAGGCCCTGCGGCCATCTCGGACTTGATCAGCGGACAGGCTTCAATGTCGGCGCCATCGGCCCCGTTGATGAACTCGCAAGGCCGCGCGGCATCGAACCGCAGGTCGTAGCCATCCAGCAGGTCCTGCCGCGGTGTGCTGCCGTGAACATGCAGCGCCCAGGTTCCGCCGGGCAGCGGATCGGCCAGACCGGCACGAATGCGGCGATCGAGCACGCCACCCGGCGTGATCGGCAAGAGGATATCGGCGAGCTGGTAGGCGCGCGAGCCGACCGGCAGCAGCGGAATCACATAGCCCAGCGGTTTTTCGATCAGGAAATAGCTGGCCGGAGACAGCAAGGACGCTGAGATCTGGGGTCGGTAGGAGTCCGCCCAGGCGCGACGCGACCAGTCCGCAGGCTGCGACCACAGCACGATGGCGAGCGCGACGCTGCCCGTGGCTAAATCAAGCTGAAGCCTTGGCCGCTGCTGCGGCGCGGCCAAGGGCATGGCGGTCCAAAGCCTTGCCAGCAACATTACAATCAGCGGCCCGGCCAGCAATTCCAACGCGATGGCATAGCGATGGATCGCAAAGGTCCGCAGCCACAGCAGATAGGCGACCGCAAAGAACAGCAGGAACTGCTTGTCTCGGCGCGCCAAACGCGGCTTGTCACCGAACAGGCCGATGCAGCCATGGGCCGCCCCGATCAGCGCCAGGATGGCAAAGCGCGGATCGCGAAACGCTGCCTCGGACGATGGATGCACGCCGATCAGCCAATAGAACGGATAGGCGGCGCCATCCCAGAAATTTCGCGGCATGAACCGCGTATCGGCGATCTCGGCGAGCGGTGCGTCGAGCGAATGAAACACGGAATTGAAAAACGGAAACACCGGATTGCCGTAGTGATGCCACAGCGTCCAGCCCCAGGCGCCACCGGTGCCGAGGGCGCCGATCGCGGCACCGAGCGCGACGCAGCTCAGCGCCGTCGCCGGTTGCGCCGCATAGAGCAGCGAAACCAGCGCTGCGACGAGAAAGATCATGTTGGTGAGCTTCAGTCCCACCGCCGCGCCGATCAACAGACCGGCAACCGCGTATCGGCTGCGCTGCCCGGCCTTTGAGCCCAGGATCAGGCCCAAGCCACCGAGCACCGGCAGCGCGGTCAGAATGTCGGCGAAGCTGGTTCCAACCTCGGACAACGCCATCGGACCGAACGCGGCGATGACGACCGTGGCCGCCAGCAGCGCCCCGTTGGCGCGACCGCCGAGCACGCCCCGCGAGAACCAATGGATCAGCGCCAGATTGAGGCCATGCACGGCGCCCAGCAGCATTCCCGACCAGGGCGCCACCACGTGGTGGCGCAGCAGATAAGCGGGCAGGTAGACCAGCGGATTGAGGAAGCTCTGAATGCCGGCCGGCGCGACATCCACCTCATGCCGTCCGTGCAGCAGGGCAAAGGCATTATAGTCGTGATAGTTCTGCCAGTCCCAGTTGACGTCTTCGCCTCTGAACCGGCTATAGG
>Ga0302319_10001323_pt1 | contig 55267 bp, 37 predicted proteins | sample Bog_T0_2_FD_203319 | JGI IMG/M metagenome (GOLD analysis project Ga0302319, IMG submission 203319) | Peat permafrost microbial communities from Stordalen Mire near Abisko, Sweden - Bog_T0_2 | ecosystem: Environmental > Terrestrial > Soil > Wetlands > Peat | place: Sweden: Abisko, Stordalen Mire...
GGGACCCGGGAGATCGGTTAGCCTGGGACTTCTTCCATCTGCGATGGCGGAGCGGCAAGTCAGCAAGAAAGCTATCCTTCCCGCGCTCTTTGCGAGGGAGCGACATCATCACCTTCAGTTCCTCGTTCGAGCGCCTCAAGCAGCTGCTTGTCAAAACAGATGGCATACTAGTGTCACATGACCGGGGGCGCGATGTGGGGACCATCTCTTTTGGCCGTTTCGAGGTCGATCTTCAAGACCGGATCATAAGCAAGTCGGGGATTACGGTCCGGCTTGCCCCGCAACCCTTTACTATTTTGGCTGCTCTGCTCGAAGCGCGGGGAACTACTGTAACCCGCGAGGAATTACGCCGGCAACTATGGCCGGACGGAACATTCCTGGAGTACGAACCGGCGATCAACGTGGCCATGCGGCGTTTACGCGAGGTTTTGGGCGAGTCGAATTCAAATCCCATTTATATTGAAACGGTTCCGCGCATTGGCTATCGCTGGATATTCCCCCTCACAACCGCAACTCAATCATCGGAGGCCGGCACAATCTCGCCGCCGCCCTCCCAGGACTTGCCTGGCGACTCGAACGGCTCATACAGCAAAGTGCCCGTTGAATCAAAATCCGATGCTCCGCAGATTTCAATATCGAGCCCTCCGCGAGAGCCTGCAGCGCCGAGACGGAGTCTGTGGTGGAGTTTGGCACTCGGAGTCGCGGTCTTAGGCGTGACTCTCGTAATGGGCGTTCCGCTTTTCAGGAACAGGGCGGCTGATCCACCTCAAGGTGCGGTGATAGTCCGTGGCGGCTTTGAGTGCGTTGGGTGTCCAGGCGATCAGGCTTACCTGGCTCCCGGGATTGCGGACCGGCTTTCCTCCGATCTTGTACGAATCCCCGGCGTGCATGTGCTGGTAGCTCAGGATGCCACCCCGGTCTCCTCGGCACCCCGGGCGGTAAAGCTCGTGCTCGTAGGCAAGATTGCTCCGCATGGCGAGTCAAAGGTCGTGGTCACGATCTCGCTGGCCAGCGCCGCTACACACGAGCAGCTCTGGTCGAAAAACTATGAGACGGTCGAGACGGGATTGGCGGCGCTTGAATTTTCGATCGCCAATGACATCTTCCGCTACCTCAAGCCGTCGCTGCCCGCGCAGGACCAGACTCCGCTCAAGGCCGCATGGACTCGAGATCCTGAAGCTTACGATTTGTACCTCCGTGGGCGCGATCATTTCGGAAACCCCGGCCCCGCAAATATTGCGGCCGAAATTCAAGATTTCAGTGAAGCTATCCGCCGCGATCCTGGCTTCGCCGCGGCCTACGGGGGGTTGGCTAGGGCTTATACAGGTGCTCCATATTTCCTTGGAACTCCCATGCCAGAGGCTGCACAACTGGTCAAAGCAAACGCTCTCCGCGAAATCGAGCTCGACCCACTGGCGTCAGACGGCCGTGCAAGCCTGGCCTTCGAGGAGTTTGATTTGGAATCCAAGTGGAAATCAGCAGAGGTCAACTTCCAGCAAGCCATTTCGCTCAACCCCGAAGACCCGTTGGCCCATTCCTGGTATTCCTCACTGTTGAACTTGGAGGGACGCGATGCAGAAGCGATTCAGCAAGCCAAGCTCGCAATTTCGCTTGACCCAAACGCTTCGGGAGGCGACTCTACCCTGGCGGTGGCGGAAATCTACGGTTCCTGCACAAGTGGCGATTGCGTGGCAACGTGCAAGGATGCACTTCGGCGCTACCCAGGCTCCGATAGGCTACAGAACCTGCTGGTATGGGCCTTGTGGGAGACCCATCGGTACAAGGAATCCGCCGATGAAGAACTTGCAGCTGCAGAGTTGACCAAGGATGAGGCTGCCATCCGCTTCCAGCAATCGGCCCGGTCCATTCTCTCCGCTAGGGGACCCGCTCAATATGCTTTGGCAGAGGCACGCTATTGTGAGTCCCAGATGGGGGGAGCTAACGCATGCGGCATCGAGACGACCGCGGAATGGTATGCTCTGGGGGGAAACTCTGAGAATGCAATACGATTGCTGCGAATTTTGGTGGATAACCATTCCCCCGGAGTCAACGGCTTTCCATTTTCTCCGTTCCTGGTATCGCTCCGAAGCGATCCACGCTTTCAGAAGTTGGTTGCCCAGATTCACCCCGGCTCCGATTGATCTTTTCAGAAGCGAGACCTCTTCCGCCAACGACCGTAAGGTATCGGTCTATCCCTTTCAAATCAAATAGCTTGAACCGTAAGCAGGAAATAAGCTGACTTATGCGCGAAGCTTTGCTATTTTTTCCTCACCTGCTCCCTGGCCCCAAGCCAAAACTCAGACAAAGATGTACCGGAAGCACTGTGAAACACACGTCAGGTGAATCCCCAACCGTCCGCAGGCGCACTCAGCCGTGTGTTCACGGGCCCAAAGCGAGCAACAGACGGAGGTTGTTTGAGATGAGACGAGAGCATGTTCTGATGCTTGTTGTGGGCGCAATCGGATTTGCGCTCAGCGTAAGTGACCCCGCCGCCGCACAGGGCACGGCACCTGGCTGGAGCTACAACGTTCTGCAAAGCTTTTGCCTGTCCCCAAGCTGCGCCGACGGCGTGTACCTCCCGTCTGGCGTCACGCTGGACGCCGCGGGCAATATCTACGGCACCACAGAGTATGGCGGTGTGGACTACGACGGGGACACCGGCCTATCCGGGCCCGGTACGCTCTTCAAGATCGACCCGTCCGGCAACTTCACCCACCTCTATGATTTTTGCTCGCGGTCCGGCTGTGCGGACGGCTGGCATCCATCGGGAACCCTCGTCCAGGACACAGCCGGCAGTCTTTATGGCACGACCTTTCAGGGCGGCACAGGCGATTCCGGCGACGGGGGTACCGTGTTCAGGCTGGACTCCGCTGGGAACGAAACCGTGCTCTACAGTTTTTGCCAGCAGGTTTACGGAGGAGTGTGCACGGATGGAGTAAACCCGAACTCGGGCGTTATCCTCGACGGCGAAGGCAACCTTTACGGCGTTACAACTGGGGGCGGATACGGAGCCTACCGTTCCACCTACGATTATTATGGGGGGGCGGGAACCGTCTTCAAACTCGACGCCACAGGCCATCTTACAGTTCTGCACGTATTTTGCTCAAGCCCCAACTGCTCGGACGGGATTCCGAATACGGGGGGTTTCCTTGTGCGAGATGCGGCTGGGAACCTCTACGGCACCACGCAAGAGGGAGGCATTCTGGGCGAGCCCGGTGAGGGTAACAACGGCTACGGCACAGTCTTCAAAATCGACACCAATGGAAATTTCAGCGTCCTTTACAGCTTCTGCTCCCTCGCCAACTGCGCTGACGGAAAATATCCGCTCGGAGGCCTGATCCTGGACTCCGCCGGCAATCTCTACGGCACGACCGCGAGTGGCGGTACGCACAACAGCCCCTACGGGACCCCCGCCCCCTACGGCACAATCTTCAAACTGAATCCCTCAACCGGAGTTGAGACGGTGCGCTATTCCTTCTGCCCCGATGGCCAATCCGGTTGCCCGGACGGGTACGACCCTCAAGGGGGCCTCGTCTTCGACTCCACGGGCAATCTTTTCGGCACCACGACCTCCGGCGGCTCCGCATATCTTGCCGAATACGGGGGGCAGGGAACAGTATTCAAGCTCGACACCACTGGAAATCTGAGCACGCTCTACAACTTCTTTTCCCTCCCCTATGCCGCTGACGGAAGAGACCCCATAGCCGGGCTCACGATAGATTCCTCCGGGGACCTTTACGGCACCACGCCCTACGGGTTTCTGACTTCTCCTACCTCGTATAGCGGAGGCACGGTCTTCAAGCTCTCGCCCGCCCAAACCACTCCCGTCATCACCTGGCCCACACCGTCGGCCATCCTGTATGGCACTCCCCTGAGCGCGACGCAACTAGACGCCACGGTAACCGTAAACGGAGCAACCGTCGCCGGAACCTTCAATTATTTGCCGACAGAGGGGACGGTGCTGGGCGCGGGAACGCAGACGCTTTCTGTGACATTTACGCCGACGAACCCAAACGAGTATTCGTCGGCAACGGCAACCGTTCAACTCGTCGTCAACAAGGCGGTGCTCACGGTTGCACCGGAGCCTCCCGCTGCCGGAGCGGCAGAGTTTACCCTCGGGTATGGCGACAGATTCCCCTACTCAACAGACCTATGCCAGATCAGCGGCTTCGTCAACCGCGATACGCTGGCGGCGGTCAGCGGTTCTCCCAGCCCGACAGTGAGCTGGGGCTCCAACCCTACGCCTCCCGTGGGCAACTACACGCTGACCTGCGCTCTGGGTACCCTGTCAGCGGCCAATTACACATTCTCCTTGAACAGCGCACCGGAGACCATCGCGGTGACCCCCGGCGTGCTCACCATCAAGCCCTACGGCGGATCAAGCAAGTACGGTCGCCCCCTGGCCGCGATTGGCTACGTGCCAACAGGATTGGTTTACGGGCAAACGGCAGCAGGCGTGTTGAGCGGCTCTCCTGTGTTGAGCACCACGGCTAGCGCGGCTTCCGGCGTGGGCACTTACCCGGTCTCCGCAAACGTAGCCGGGCTGACAGCGGCCAACTACACCGTTGTCGCAGGACCGGCAGGGACCTTGACGATCAACCCGGGAACACTGGTAGCGAGGGCCAACAACGTCGTCATCAAGCAAGGCCAGCCCATTCCTGTTCTCGCCTACAGGGTCACCGGTTTTGTGAATGGGGATACCAATTCTGTGCTCTCCGGCCCGGCTGCTCTTACAACGACGGCAACCCAAGGGTCGCCAGCGGGCAGTTATCCGATCACTTTTTCGACCGAAGGCCTGTCGGCCCAGAACTATAACATCGTTTACACAGGCGCAACGCTGACTGTGCGAGAACCCTAGAAAGGGTCTGCAATCACCGTCGTCATTCCCATGCCGAACGAGGCTGAACTTGTTTCCATCCAGGGCAGATTACTCGACACGGCGGAGCGGCTTCAAATCTCTCCGCCGCGACCCTCAATTCACAGTCAGCGAAAGCGTCGCCGAGTGCTGCAGCGATCCGGATGTGCCGGTTACGATGACCGGGATTGGGCCTCCACCTCCGCCATGCGGCGTGTAGACGACGATGCACCCCGAAAGCATGCCGAGTCCCGCAGCGCTCAGCAGTAGAAGCAAAATCATCTGCAATCGCCGGCGTCTCTTCCAGCCAATGCAACAGAACAATGCGGCCAGGCTTGCAACGGGCATCAGCACACCGCCGCTGCGGCGGAGTGCCGAGGTGGTCGGCGCCGTGGTGACAGTCAGCGTAGTGTAGGCCTGGGTCGGGTTCGTTGGGACAGTATCGACTACGAAGGCGCATGCCGCTCCAGCTGGAAGCCCCGAGCAGGTGTAGACCACGTTGCCATTGAAGTTGCCAGTCGCGGTTTCAATCACGGTGGTGGTCCCGCTTTGCCCGGCCTTCACGGTGATGGTTGGCGGATTGAGGCTGATGGTAAAGTCCGGCGCGCTGGTGATGGTGAGGTTCACCTGCGTAGTCTCTGCGATGCCACCGCTGGTTCCGGTTACAGTAATGGGATAAACCCCCGGGGCTGCGCCTGCGGCAACCTCGATTCCCATGCTGGAGCTTCCGGCGCCGGAAATCGAAGCAGGCTGGAAGGCGATGATCACCGACGTGGGCTGGCCTGAAGGGACAAGCGTGATGTCCGAATCGAAGCCTCCAGACACAGTGGTGCTGATGGTGACTGTGCCGCTGCCGCCGGCCGGCACCGTAACCGCAGCCGGATTGGCCGTCAACGCAAAGGATGCCGTGACCGTGGCCGTCGAGGGCTTGTACTCCCACAGGTCGTCGAGGATGCCGACGAAGTTGGCGGCGTCCAGGCCGTTCCCGCCGTAGAGCCAGAAGTTGCCATCCTTATCTGTCCAGCGGGTTCCACCGTTGCGACGGCCGGGCAGGTTCGCGGCCGCGGCCACGCCCACGGTCCCGTAGACCGCCGTTCCTCCCGGGCTGGTGCTCGGCCCGCCCATCCAGGCCCATTGAAGTGTTTTCGGGTTCAGCTCCCACAGGTCGTTGAGCAGGTTATAGAAGCCGTTCGCGTCATAGCCAAAGCCGCCAAACAGCCACAGGTTCCCATCTTTGTCCGTCCAGTTCGAGCCCCGGCTGTGGCTGCCCGGCAGGTTTGCCGAAGCTGGGACTCCCAGAGTGCCGTAGACTCCCGCATTGCCGCAGTTCTGGTTGTCGGCTCCGGCAGCGCATGTCAGCAGTTGCGGTCCGGCCATCCATGCCCACTCATTGCTCGCCGTGTTGAACTGCCAGAGCTGGTTGAACAAGCCGCTGTCGCCGCTGTTGTCGTAGCCATCGCCGCCGAAGGACCATAGGTTGCCGTTGGCATCGGCCCAGGTGAACACGTCCCACCGGGTGCTGGGAGTGTTTCCCGCCGCAGCTACGCCCTGGGTTCCATAGACCGCCGGGTCGAAGTCCGGATTGGCGACCACGGGGCCGGCCATCCAGCCCCACTCTCCACTGCTCTGAACGTACTCCCAAAGCTTGTTGGGCAGGCTGTTCTGGTTATTGTTATTGAACCCCCAGCCGCCGAAGATCCAGGTGTTGCCGTTTGGGTCTGTGGCCTCGGATGCGAAGGTCAGCGAGCCGGGATAGTTGCCCGCCGCGGGCACGCCCAGCATGCCGTAGACCCCGAGATCGTTCTCGCCAGTCGCGGGAAGCGTGCTTTCGCCGCCCATCCAGGTCCACTCGCCGGTGGAGGGGTCGAACACCCAAAGGTCCCCGAGGATGCCCACCTGGTTCTCGGCGTCGAGTCCCCACCCGCCATAGAGCCAGAAGCGGCCCGCCGCGTCCACCCATGTCGCGGTGGAGTAGCGGCCGCCGGGCCAGTTGCCGGCCGCGGCGGTTGCCTGCTTGCCATACACGCCGGGCAGGCCGCAGATGGTGTTCTGCTCAATCACCGGGCAGTTGCTGGTTGGCATGTTGCTGCCGCCCATCCAGGTCCACTGCATGGTGGAGGGGTCAAACTGCCACAGGTCGTTCAAGTAGAAGAGCTGCAGCTGATTGTCGAGGTTGAACCCGCCGAACAGCCACAGATGCCCGTCGCTGCCCACCCATCCCGCCGCTTGCATACGGCTGCCGGGTGTGTTCCCCGCGGCAGGCGTGCCCAGCGTTCCATAGACCGCGGGAACATACCCGGCAGCCGGCAGAGTCGAGCTGCCGCTCATCCAGGTCCATTGATTCGCCGGATTGGCTTGATTGGTTTGGTTTGCCGCGCCCGGTTGCGCGTTCGCGGGCAAGCCGGCCGCGCCGATCCCGAGCAGGGAAGCGCACAGACCGGCGATCAGCAGACCATGCGCGCAGCTTCGCAAGCGGAGCCTCCCGGAAAGGCAATCTGCAGCGATTGTAGCGCCCGCAACGGAGCATTGAGCCCGGTTAGGACACTTCTCAAAGTGCCTGCGGCATGGACCCTCCATCGATGCGGATCAGTCGACGGTCAGCGAAAACGTGGTCGTGCTTTGCAGCGTTCCTGAGGTTGCGGTCACCGTGATTGTTGAAGTCACCGGCTGAATGGGAGGCGGCCCGCTGCCGCCGGACCCGCCTCCCCCGCACGCGCTCACCAGCACCAGGCCCGCCGCACTCACCGCGAGCAGCACCACCAGGAACACGCCACGCCGCCTGCGCATTCCCAAGCAGCAAAGCAGAACAGCCAGCGCCGTCACCGGCAAAAGCGGCCGCGAACCCCGGCGCATTTCCGCCGATGTGGACGCAGTAGAGACGGTAAGCGTGGTCGACGCCGCTGCCGTGCCGGTGGGCGTCACCGTCGCCGGGGCAAAGCTGCAGGTGGCCCCGGCAGGCAAACCGGAGCAGGCGAAGGACACTGCCGAGTTGAAGCCGTTGGCCGGGGTTACGGAGACGGTGGTTGTCCCGCTGCTGCCTGCGGCCACGGTGAAAGATACCGGCAAGGCTGCGATCGTAAAGGTCGGTGGCAATTTGATGGTGTAGATGGCCGAAGCGACCGGGCTGTTGGAGAAGCCGGAAGATACCGCGACAGCTATGATGGTTTCGGTCGATGAGACTTTAATCGGGCCGGAATACTCTTTCGACAAGGCCGTCGGGATCGTAACTCCATCGGTCGTGTAATAGACGGTTGCTCCCGTTGTGTCATCGGAGATGCTGACCGTCTGCGCCGACGTGTAAGTGCCGGAAGCTTCGCTGAAGACTGGCCTGGCCGCGGGAGGAGCGGACCCTGCGGGAGGGGTGAATTCCCAAAGATCGTTGAGGTAGCCGCCCCCGCTCACCGAGTCGAGCCCGTCGCCTCCGTATAGCCACAAATTGCCGCTGCCGTCCGTCCACTTCGTTGCACCTGAGCGGCCTCCCGGGATATTTCCAGCAGCTGGGACACCTTCTGTTCCGTAGACTCCGGGCTGACCGCATATGTTCTTCGTTGTGCAGGTCGTCGGTAGCGCGCTGCTTCCGCCCATCCACGCCCACTCGTTTGTTGAGGGATTGAAACCCCAAAGGTCGTTCAATGCTCCAAAAGTGGCGTTGCCTTCAACGCCCTGGCCCCCAAACAGCCACGCATTCCCAGACCCGTCGGTCCAGATCGAAGCCGAAGCACGGCCTCCAGGGGTGTTTCCTTGAGCTGCGACGCCCAATGTACCGTAAGTTCCCGGCTGGCCGCAATCGGTTGGTGAAGTGCAGGTCGACGGTAACGTGCTGCTCCCGCCCATCCACGCCCATTCCTGCGTAAAAGGGTTGAACTCCCACAGGTCATTCAGATCGCCAATGGCGCCGTTGGCATCGGCTCCATCGCCCCCAAACAGCCATAGATTTCCCGCGTTGTCAGCCCAACCCGAGGCCTCAGAGCGGCTTCCAGGGGTGTTTCCCGCGGCAGGCGATCCCAGCGTGCCGTAGACTCCAGGCTGCTGTCCTGTTTTGCTGCCGCCCATCCATGTCCACTCGTTCGCCGCGGGATCCAACTGCCATAAATCGTTGACATCGAAGCCAGAGTTGCGGGTCGGATCGTAGCCTTCTCCCCCGAAGAGCCAAAACCGGCCGCTGCTGTCGCTCCAGCCTGTGGCCGAGCCGAGGCCGTCGGGGACATTCCCGGATGCCGGGATTCCCAATGTTCCGTAGACTCCGATTTGCCCGCAATAGGGCGGCCCAATTACAGCGCAGGTCAACGCGCTGCTTCCGCCCATCCATGTCCATTCGCCTGTGGAAGGATTGAACATCCACAAATCGTTGAGATAGCCATATGCGCCTTTGATGTCGAAGCCGTACCCCCCGAAAATCCAGAAATCGCCGCTGCTGTCCGTCCATTCAAGAGAATTCAAACGACCCCCGGGAACGTTTCCGGCCGCGGAAACTCCCAGAGTTCCGTATACCCCGACCTGGCCGCACGTGTAATCAGAGACTTGAAGAGGGGTTTGCGTGAGGGTGGTTGGATTGCTTCCACTTACCCATGTCCACTCGTTGGTGGAAGGATTGAACTCCCAAAGATCGTTCATGAAGGCTCTACACCCGAGATCGTCGGGTGTAGCCATATAGGTAATTGCGCCACCAAAAAGCCAGAGATTTCCTTCCTTGTCGGTCCAACTGGCCGCAGGGCTCCTGCTTCCGGGACTGTTACCGGCGGCAGGCGTTCCCAATGTGCCGTAGACCGCGTTCAGCGCGCAAGGAATGTACAGGCAGCTTATCGTGCTGCTTCCCCCCATCCATGTCCAGTCCCCTGGGGCGCCCGTCTGGGCTGTGGCGGGCGTAGCAACCCCCATAACCCAAAGCAGAGAACCGAACAGAACGCATAAGGCCAAACGATAAGTTCTCGTCCACATAAGAGCACCTCCCTCACTAACGAGGCCTAGAGGATACTCTCCGCCGGGCACTCTGTATGTGATAAGAGATATGGGAACAAATCTTGGGAACCAGGCACCTGACAAACTCAGGGCCACCGGTTGGTTGCTTCCTTGTTGGCAGCATGGACGGAGATGAACTGCGTCAGCGAGACACGCCATGTCTAGATACAACGAAATATCACCCAGCAAGTTTTGCTTCGGAAGAGCCTGCCCCACATTACTTCGGAATATTGACGAACCCGGCACTCCCCCGATTGCTTCCTTGACTCGAAGCATACCTGCGCCCATTCTGGAGTTACCTGGAATAACTTTCGCGAGGCACATGCACCATGAGCAGTTATCCCCCTCCACCCCCAGGCTCTCCGGATCCTCGGTACGGCAGCGTTGGGCAGCGCATTGAAGAAGCTATCGAGCTCATTGAGATGGAAGTGCGTCACGCCGCGGCCTACGTCAATGCCAACGTGGTTCCGCAGGTGCGCGCCGAGTCGATCAGCGCGCTGCGAAACGTGGCTGACTCGCTACGAAAGTTTGCCGACCGGCTCGACCGCAAGCCGCCCCCAGAGCCACCCAAGGAACCCCGGCCTTGATGCGAGCAACTCTCCAACCTCAACACCGGCCGCGCGGAGCAATGCCGCTCAAAGCACCGCTGTTTGCGGCGCTCGCATCGCTCCTCGTCCTGTTCGCCGCGGGATGCAGTCATCATCACCGGCCAGTGCAAGTAAGCAGCCAGCAAACAGCCCCGGCCGTCTCCGCCCAGCCAACGCCGTCCAAGTCTTCCGCTACTTCCGATTCCCGGCCCGCTCCAGCCCGCATCCCCATTACGCCAGTTCCGCCCGGCGGCGTGGACGCGGCCGATCTGGATTTCGTGAAAGTGCATCGGCCGATTCTCTCTGAAGAAGGTCTGGCCACCTGGTACACGGCGCCCTACAAGGGCCGCAAAGCGGCAAACGGCCAGGTCTTCAGCGATCACGCATATACTGCTGCGCATCGCACCCTCCCCATGGGCTCGCTGATCACCGTCACCAATCTGAAGACCGGCCAATCCGCGGCCATGCGCATCACCGACCGCGGCCCGTTTGTGGATGGAAGAATCGTGGACCTGACCATTGCGTCAGCCAAGGCAACGGGGATTTATCGCGCAGGCACAGCGGAGGTGCGTGTCGATGTCTACCAGACGCCCAAGCCTATCGACCGCGGCGGCCGCTGGTGCGTGCAGATTGGCGCTTTCAAGTCCGAACTTCGGGCCGAGAAGCTGAAGAAAGACCTGCTGCACAAGTATCCCGACTCCACAGTGATCGAGTTCCCAGGCGAGGACAGCTACTGGGTGCGCATTCGCCCCGTCGGCGACAACCGCGAGCAGGCCGAATCGATCGCCCGCCACCTGCGCCCCAGCGATCCCCAGGCCGAAGCTTTCCTCACCCGGCTCGACTAACTCGTCACTCAGCTTTCTTGCTAGCTGAGAGTTACCTCCTGCCTTGTGAAAACTTATGAGCACGTCGCCGCTTCCTTGCCTGGAAGATAAAAAGCTCGAAACTATTCACACAATGCGCAATCTTCAGTGCTACGATTAGCCGCTGAGGGCTGACTGACAGTTCGCAGCGCCGCGCCCGCCCCCTGAAGGCCAACCAGTGCACACTCAGCATAGGGAGGTTGATTCCATGCGCATCGTCAATTGCATTCGAGCCACTTTTGTCTTCGGCCTTACCGGTCTTGCATTTCTCGCAACCGGCACGGCGCAGACCGCCAGCCCCGCTATGGCTGCAGGCGTCCAGCAAAGCTATGGCAAGCTCCCTCTGAGCTTTGAGGCCAACCAGGGCCAGGCGGATTCGAAGGTAAAATTCGCCTCCCGCGGCCCCGGCTACTCGCTCTACCTCACTGATTCATCGGCTGTGCTCGCGCTCACCCCGCCTGACGCTGCCAAATCAACTACAGATGTGATCCGAATGGAACTGTTGCGGGCCAACCCCAACAACGCCGTTTCCGGAGCAGACCAGCTTCCCGGCACGGTCAATTACTTCATCGGCAGCGACCCCTCCAAATGGCACAGCAACATAGCCACCTACGCCAAGGTCCGCTACAGCAATATCTATGACGGCGTCGACCTGATCTACTATGGCAACCAGCGCCAGCTTGAATACGACTTTGTGGTCGCGCCGGGCGCGAGTCCGAGGACGATCCGCCTGCACTTTTCTGGAGCCGGTAAACTAAGCCTCGCCGCCAATGGCGACCTCTCCATCAGGACGAGCAACGACCAAATCGCCTTCCGCAAGCCTGAAATCTACCAGGAAGCAAACGGCCGCCGCATCTCGGTTCCAGGCCGTTTCACCCTGCTCGCAAGCCACGACGTCAGCTTCGCGCTGGGCAAGTATGACCACACGCAGCCCCTCGTCATCGACCCCGTGCTGGCTTACTCCACCTTCCTGAGCGGGACCAAAGGCGACGCCGCCAACGCCATCGCGGTGGATGCGGCAGGAGAGGCCTATGTAACCGGAACCGTTGCCTCCTCCAACTTTCCCGTCACCGAGGGCGCTTATCTCACCAGGAACAAAAGCAATACCCCCAAGGCGTTTGTCTCCAAGCTCAACGCCACAGGCACGGGGCTCATCTACTCCACTTACCTGGGCGGGAGCGGCGGCGATTCACCCGGCTCGATTGTCCTCGACAGCGCGGGAGACGCTTACATCGCGGGCTCTACCGGCTCGCAGGATTTCCCCGTGACGGCAGGAGCCTACCTTTCGACCCTGGTCACTGACGAGTCTCCTTACAACGGCGGCGGCGGCTTCGTTACCAAGTTGAACCCTACCGGAACGGCGCTGCTCTACTCCACCTACTTCAGCGCCCCTGTCAGCGGCATGGCGGCGGACAGCTCCGGCAATACCTATCTCGCCGGCGCCACGTCGTCCAGCATCTTCCCGGTTACTCCCGGAGCCCTCCGCACGACCTTCGTGCCCAACCAGACTGCGATTGCCATCGGCTACGTGTCCAAGCTGAACCCCACCGGAACAGCACTCGAATATTCCACGTTCCTTGGCGGTTCGGGAGGGCTCCCGTATTTCTATCCCCCCTATGGCGGCGATTTTGCGCGCGCCATCGCAGTCGATGCGGCGGGGAACGCCTATGTCACCGGCTTCACCTGGTCCGTCGACTTTCCCGTCACTCCTGGGGCCTTCCAGACGACGGACAACGAAATCTCCAACCAAGCCTGGACCGGGTTCGTTACCAAGTTGAACCCGACCGGCACTGCGCTGGTGTATTCCACCTATTTGGGCGGCTCGGGAAACAACAGTAACGGTGAATTCATGAACGGCATTGCCGTCGACTCGGCCGGGGAGGCCTACATCGGCGGCGTCACATGGTCGCCCGACTTTCCTACCGCGAATGCATACCAGAGCGAAAATTACGGTTATGCGATCTTTTTTCGCGGATACGACGGCTCGGTAGTTGGAAGCAACGGTTTTATGACCAAGTTCAACCCGACCGGAACCGCGCTGGTATTTTCCACCTACCTGGGAGGCGTCCCCTACCAATACGGCGGCGATGGCGTGACCTCAATTGCCGTGGACGGTGCCGGCAACGCCTATGTCGCAGGCTATACGGACTCATCGACCTACCAGGGCAACCCAGTCTATGGTGTTCCGAACTACCCGGCCTATCCCGTCACGCCAGGCGCATTTCAGCCCGTCAGCGGAACTTCGGTCTTCGTCAACTACAACGACAATCCCTCAGTGCTCGACAACACCAACGGCTTCGTCACCCAGATCGGCCCCGACGGCTCGCTCCTTTACTCCACCTATCTGGGCGGCTCGGCCAGCGATTCAACCGGCCCCATAGCGGTTGACAGCGCGGAGAACGTTTACGTAGCGGGAAATGCTACCTCTCCCAACTTTCCCGTGACCCCTAACGCGTTCCTGACCGGCATGAGAACCCCTGGCCAGGGCACACCCTTCGTCGCCAAACTCGACCTGAACTCCCCGCCCTCCACCATCCCCACCGTCACCACGCTAACCTCCAGCGCCAACCCGCAGTCCCCGGGTCAGCCCGTCACGTATACCGCCTCAGTGGTCGGTGCCGACGGTACTCCTCAGACCGCTGGCGACCTGCTATTCAGCATCGACGGCGTCCACGTGACAACTGAGGCCCTGACCGGCGCCGGTACCGCCGCGATTTCAAGCTCAACCCTCCTCGGTGGTCCGCACTACATCCAGGCCATCTTCAGCGGAAACCCCACCTACACCGTCAGCAACACCACCCTCGCCGAGATCATCACCGGGCTGCCAGCCATCGCCCCTGCCTCCGGCAAGTACACCGGCCCCATCCAGGTCAGCATCACCGGGGCAATCCCCGCCGCCACCATTCGCTACACGCTCGACGGTTCCGCCCCGACCGCCTCGTCGTCCGCCTACGCGGGACCTTTCACACTCACCACCGGCTACACGGTCGTCCGTGCCGCCGCCTTCGTTGGCGCATCCCCGGCAAGCGCAATCGTTCAGTCCAGCTACACTTCACTTCCTGTCACCCCAACACCCGTCCTCAGTGTGCCTTCCGGCACGTATCCCGGGGGCGTCCCGCTCCTCGTCACCATCACCGACTCAGACACTGCGGCAACCATTCGCTACACCACCGACGGATCAGCTCCCAACACCAAGTCTCTCTGGTACCACGAACCAATCAACGTCACCAGCTCCGAGACCGTCACCGCCATCGCCATCTCTTCTGAGGCCCCCAGCGCTGCCGTCTCGGCCAGTTACACCATCGTCACCTCCGAGCCAACCCTGAGCCCCGCCCCTGGCAAATACACCGGCTCTGTCCCCGTCATGCTCGGCGACACGGACTCCTCCGCCACCATCTATTACACCCTCAACGGCGGCGCTCCCGACTCGTCGTCCCCCGTCTACAGTGGTCCAATCACGCTCGGCCCAGGCTACACCGTTCTGCGCGCCATCGCCATCGACCCTGCGTTTCCAGCCAGCCCTGTCGCTAAAGGCGCTTATTCGGTGGGCGCCCAGAACCCACCCCCCACCTTCAGCCCCACCGCCGGGCCATACGCTCCAGGTCAGACCCTCACTTTATCCGACGCAATCACGACGGCCACCATCCGCTACACCACTGACGGATCGACGCCTACGACCAAATCACCTGTCTACTCCAATCCAATCCCGCTCTCCGGCACTGAAACCATTCAAGCCATCGCCACCGGAACCAGCGAGGCAAACAGCAACGTGGCCTCAGCTACCTACACGCCCCAATAGAGATCCCTGAGGAAGCAAGACAAACTCGTTCGCAAATAAAGGAGCCTCCAGCGGCATGCCAGCCGCTGGAAGCTCCTCGTTTTTCAGCCCTATAGCATTTCCGGAATTGCTGCAGACCGAAAGCACACGCTCAAGTGGTTTTTTCCTCAAGGAAAAGCCACCTTTCACTGCTCTCAAAAAGTCTATATGTATTCCGAAAATGCTCTAGAAAGCAAGCTTCAACGCCAGTTGGATCAGGCGTGGATTGTTGACGGTTGAGTTCACGGCGCCGAATCCACTCGCGTTGATATCGTTGACCGGCATGCCGTATTGGGCATGATTGAACAGGTTGAAGAACTCGGCGCGGAAGTTAAGGCCCATCTCCTTGCGCGGCAGCGCGAACTGCTTCACGAGGGAGAAGTCGCTGTTGACGAAATCGGGCCCGACGACAGGAACGCGCGAGGCATTTCCCAATTCGCCGGTTGCGGGTGCAGTAAAGCAAGTCGAGTTGATCCACTGGTGCTTGCTGTGGTCCGCGCTATAAGGGCTGCAGTTGGCCACCTGATCCGGCCGGTTGAAGTTGTAGGCGTCGCCGCCGGAATTGAAGGTGGTGCCCGACGCATTACTGCTGTCGATCAGCGGAACGGGGAACCCGGAAGAGATTTTTTCGATCAGCGTGACCTGGAAGCCGCCAAGAAGCGAGTTGGTCACGCCATTCCAGCTGCTGCCGAACTGCTTTCCGCGGCCGAAAGGCAAATCGTAAATGACACTGCCGGTAAAGCTTTGGTTGAGATTGATCTGCGACAGGGACCAGTCAAGATTCTGCCAGTTCGGCAGCGGGAAGTAAGGGGCGCTCAACTCTGACCCCAGGCCGTCCGACAGGCCGTTGTCGTAGGTGCGAGAGTAGGTGTAAGCGACCAGTGCGTAGAGGCCATACTTTGGCGCCTTGGTCTCTGCTTTGAGCTGTGCCGAGTTGTAGTGCGTCTTGCCCGCATCGCCGTAGAGCAAGACTGTGTTGAAGTTCTGGTCGTTATTGTAAAAGTTAAAGGTGTTGGTGTATGCGTAGGGAGCGCCGCCTGGCAAGCAGCCGATGGTGTAGCCGGAGACGTTTCCGCAAGCCGAGGGGCTGTTGACGTTGAGGGCGTTGCCAATCACCAGGATATGGCCTCCGGTCGATCCGGCGTAGCCTGCGGTGAGCAGAAGATTCCCGGGCAACTGACGTTCGACGTTCGCGTTATATTGGTGAACCCTGCCAGGCTGGAAGTTTGTCGGCTGGTAGGCGTACGTGCCGGTGAAGCTGGTCACATCTTGCTGGTTGGGGAGGGACGGAAAGCCTCCGGAGGTGGTAGTGACACCGTAGACATTTCCACCATGATTGGCGCAATAAGAATTCGCGACGCAGTTGTATTCACCCGGGTAGAAGGACTGACTCACGAATTGATCGGACTCGCCGAGGTTGGGCGGATTTTGCCAGAGACCCTGCGCACCCTGGTTCCAGGACGAATCGTGATAGATCCCAAAGCCGACGCGAGCCACGGTCTTGTCGCTTCCCAGTATTTTCCAGGTGAGACCGACGCGGGGTTCGTATCCGCCCCAGAACATGTTGATGCCCGCCGATCTGCTCACGCCGTTCTTGCCCGCAATCAGAAGCGTTCCTCCCGTTAATGAGGGGATATAGTCCGCCATGCGGTCATGCTCCTCGGTGATGGGAGTGGTCATGTCCCACGCAAGGCCCAGGTTTAAGGTGAGCGACGGGGTAACGCGCCAATCGTCCTCGACGAAAGGCCGGTAAATCTTCCAGCGGCGGCCGGTGGTGGCGCCATCGTATGTTTGGTCGTGGATGGCACCTCCGGGAAGCCCCATCAGCAGGTCCGCCTCGGGATTGCCGGCGGCCGAGCCTTGTCCGGTGAAGTTTCCTAATGTCCCGACGAGAAAGTATCCAGATCCAAAGGCTGCTGTGCCGACGTTCATCTGATTGGCACGGAGATCGATGCCGGCGTGAATTTCATGCTTGCCGCGAATCAGGTCCAGATCGTCTTTGAAGGAGTAGATGTTTGTTCCACCCTGGAACGGAGAGTAGCCGCGATCGCCGAGAGCCCAATAGCCGCTTGTAAATTGCGTGGAAACCAGGCCTTCACTGTATGGAGCACTGGAGTTGGAGGTACCGCCGGTGCAGCCCAGATCGGCGCCCGGAATTCCCACCCCGCCAATGGTGGCCGAAGCGCATGTGTAGTTACCCGTCGAGGCAATGTAGTCGAAGATGCGGTTGTAGCCAACAGTGGCCTGGTTGACCACCTTGGGGGAGAAGACATGGGTCTCGCCGAGGGCGACGTTGCGCGCGTGGTTGATGATTTTCTCATTGCTGCCGAAGGGGTTGGCTTCCGCAAGTCCGGGTGCGCCGCCGGGCACAAAGGAGTAGGCCTGTTCGTAGCTGAAACGGCCGAAGAGACTGTCATTGGTGGTAAGCGTGTGGTCCAGGCGGACATCGAACTTGGTATCGTTCAGGCTGCGTAAGGGCTCGTTGACGTAGTTGTAACCAGCGCTGGGGTTGCTGGAGTTGACAAGATTCGTCGGGTAAATGTTCAGCATGGCCTGCCCAACGGGGTCGATCAGGTTCGATGGAATCTTGTTGCACGGGACCCCCTGCGCCTGGCTGCCATCGGCATTGGCCGGTATTGCAGGCCCAGTTGCCGATCCGGCGCACTGGAAGTAGACATTTGGGTAGACGGTCGGGTCCGTGGACGCGCCATTCATGTTGGGGTTGGCAATTTGCAGACCAGGGAGAGTGTCGCCGTATGGGTCGGCGGTGAAATCCCCAGTGCGCATGGCCAGCGAAGGAAGCAGTCCGGTGAAGGTAAGTGCATGCCGCTGGTATTTTTGTTCGCCATCGATGAAGAAAAAGGTCTTGTTCTTGTGAATCGGTCCGCCGACGGAGCCGCCAAACTGGTTCAGGTTGAACTTCTCCACGTTAGTCGCGAAGTAGCTTTTGGCGTCGAGATCGGTATTGCGCACAAACTCGAAGAGAGACCCGTGAATATCGTTGGTGCCGGATTTTGTGCTCACCAGTACGGTGGGGCCGGCGCGGGAGCCGTATTCGGCGGAGTAGGTGTAGGTTAAGACCTTGAACTCCTGAATGTCGTCGATCGAAGAATATATACCGATGCCCCCGGCGGTCAGTTCGTTATTGTCGATGCCATCCAGAATCCAGTCCGTGCTGTTGGGACGCGAGCCGCCCACCGACAGAGAGAAGGAACCGCGGGCAGCCACTTCGCTGTCTGAGCCGGCGGTGAAAAAGCTGTTCGGATTGCTCTCGGCCGTAGCTCCCGCTGTGAGCGTCGCCAGCTGAACAAAATCGCGGCCATTCAACGGCAGATCCGCCACCTCTTGCGAGGTGATGACTTGACCCAGCGAGGAATTGGTTGTCTCTACCGCGACGGCCTCGCCGGAAACCGCGACCGTCGTAACCACGGCAGCAGGCGAGAGCGAAAAGTCGAGTTCGCGGGCTTCATCCACCTGCAGATGCAGATCTCTGGACTCCGCGCTCTGAAAACCAGTCGCATCCACGCGAACCGTGTAGGTCGCCACTGGGAGCAGCGGAAGCAGATAGTGTCCACTGCTGTCTGTTTTGGCGGTGCGCGCCAGCCCAGTTGCCTGTGAGCTTACAACGATGGTGGCGCCAGGAACAACAGATCCGGATTTATCCAGTACGTTGCCGGAGAAACTTCCCGTGGCCTGCCCTTGCAGGTTCGGGCTGAAGATTAAGGAGAAAAAGCAGATAACTGCGAGAAGAAAGATGGGATGGGAATTTTGAAGAGTTGAGATTTCCGCTGGCCTCTGACACTTGGCTGCAAACATTGTGCGATTCATAGTCAAACCCCTTTCGAATATTCGGCTGAGGTAGCTCTTGCATCGACTCCGTTGCACTGGATTCTCTCAACTGTATGAACTGCCCCTTCAAAAGTCAACGCGCAGAATTGCCGCCCTGAGGACGATGCGGCACTATCTGAAGTCCTCGTTTCATCCGATGCGAAGGTCGGTTTCCAGCACGGGCTGGAGATTGCGCGCGGCCAGTGCGATCGCCAGACCCGAGCCGATAATCAACGACCCTCCCAACAGCATCCATACACCCGGCTTGTCGTGCCACACCAGGTAGGAGATCAGGGAACCAGTCACCAGCTGCGTGTAGTGGTACTGCGACACATTCCCCGCCGAGGTATGCTTGACGGCCACATAGAAGGCAAGCGTGCCGGCCGCGCAGAAGATGCCCATCATCCCCAGCGCCAGCCACAGCGTAGGTGTAAGAGCATGAGGGTGCAGGCTTGTAAGCGCCAGCCCGGCTATAAATGTGACCACGCCGGAGCAGAACGCAAGACTCTCCGGCGGCTCGGTCCGCGTAAGCACCCGCGACCAGACCATGTTGACTGAAAAGCACGCGACGCACACCATGCAGCTGGCCAGGCCGATCAGATCCACCCGCTGCTCGTGGCTCCACGGCGCAACCGCGATCACCACCCCGCCAAACCCGGCAAGCAGCGCAAGAGCCTTCCCCGGCGTAATGCGCTCCCCAAGAAACACAGCCGAAAGCAGGCTGATCACCAGCGGCGACGTGAATACAAGAATGTAGAACATGGTCAGCGAAAGATGCCGCAGCGCGATCACAACGCACACATTGTTTCCCATATCCAGCATGGCCCGCAGCACCTGCCGCGCCAGCGACCGCGGACGCAGACTGCCCAGGTTGCGCCGTATAGCGGCCACCACCACGAGCGTCAGCGCCATGAAGAAGCCCATGAACGCGACCATTTCCTGCGGCGGCAGCCCGAATTGCCCAATCCACTTGATGCTGCTGTCGGCAAACACCCAGCACGTAAAGCCGAAGATGGCGAAAAAGATCGCGCCCAGGTCCGAGACGCGGGCTTTCATCGTGCCCCATCGGGCGTTTCAGCAGGGGATGGGTGGAGGGTCCGGGGCGACATGGCTTGATTCAAGGGTAGACGATCGGGCCGCGCAGGGAAATGGGGCCAGCCTCAATGCTGTTCAGTGAAGCCATAGGACGCCGAAGGCAGTGAGTAGCGCCGGCGGCGCCACCCGGCTCTAACCTGGGTCAGTACCACTTCACCGACGGCTTCGGCAACTACCGAACCATCGACGACCCCAACTACACCCCCGAGAAAGCCGGCGAAGTGGGCTCCTGGACCCAGATGACGGCCGCCCCATAAGCACCCTGTGGCAGTGTCAGCGTTCAAATCAGCAAGTCCTCCACGACTCGGCCCAGCGAGGTCCGCATGCAGAATTCAGGAACCCTGGCCGGCCTTTCTTGAATGGGTTCCTTCATGGGTACCGGCGATTCCGTTCTCAATGAAACCATGATCGAAACGCAGTCCCATTTCTCTACCAGGGGCGTTGTCCTTCGACATCGTCTGCCGGCATTGAGCGTGCGACCAGAGTTCCGATTACTTCATACCAGTGCCTGCGATCAGCCCCATTCGCTTCACCAGGCTCTGGAAGCGAGGGTCGGAGCGGAAGGGATCAAATGCCGGATCTACGTTGACAAGGGTTCCCAGGGCTTCTCGTTCTTCGTAGATGCGCTCCAACCCTTGCAATGCATTTTCTTTATCGCCAAGACGGGCATAGATTTGCGGCATTCCGAATTCTCCTCCGTCAGGATATTTCTCAACTTGCTTCCAAAATCCCCTCGCTCCTTCCATCGCAAATGCCTTTCGAAGTGCAACCTCGTCCGATGCGGCAATTTTGGCTCGTCCATCGCCGGCAAGAAACCGCCCTTTCGTCAATGCCGTAATGGCTTCTGGATATTGCCCCACCTGGGAGTAAAGCCATGCGGCGTGAACGTAGGTCACGAAAAAATCCGGGTTCAACTCGGTTGCTTTTTCAAACTGCTCCCGCGCGCGATCATAGCTGCGCCCATAGAAGAGGACGCACCCGAAAACAGTGTTGTCTATTCGCGAGAACGGATCGAGTTCCAGCGCTTTCTTCATCTCGGCGACGGCCTGTTCCGACTTGCCAAGCGGTGTCAAATAATTCCACGCGTAGCGATAATGGGCGTCCGCGTAGTTCGGGTCTATTTCAATTGCCCGCTTGAATTCCCGCTCGGCGCCCGGCCAGTCATATTCAAAGTCTGCCTTCACCGAGCCCAGTACGGTGTGGGCCTCGGCAAGATCGTTGTCAAGTTCCAGAGCTCGCGATGCTGCCGCCTTGGCTTTAGGGTCGAATTCCTGCTGCGACGCAATGGCCTGAGCCAGGTAGGAATCTGCAAGTCCCGCATAGGCCAGTGCATAGCCGGGATCCTTCTCTACTGCCTTTTCAAAATACACTGTGCTCTCCGGCATCTCCGGCCACGTCCTCTTGTTCATGTAAAAACGGCCCTTGAGATAAAGCTCGTAAGCATCAGGATTCGCGGCATACTTGCTGGGAGACCGATTGCTATAGGACGGGGTAAGCTTCACCTGCACTTGTTGTGCAATGGCTCGGCCGAGTTCGTTCTGCAGCGCCAGAATGCCTCCAGACTCACGGTCGTAAGTGTGCGCCCAAAGATGAGCCTGGTCCTTGACCCGGATAAGTTGGGCGCTTACGCGAACAACTCCATTCTCCCGGCGGACACTCCCCTCAAGTACGTAGTCGGCCCCCAGCTCATGCCCAATTTGCGCGATCGTCTTGCTGGTGTGTTTGTACGCCGCCGATGAGGTTCGAGCGATCACCGCGAGCTGCTCGGGGTTGATCTCGCCAAGGTCGGTAATCGTCTCTTCGGTCAGGCCATCGCTGAAATACTCCTGCTCCTTGTCATCGCTCAGATTGGCAAAGGGCAGCACCGCGAGCATTACCTCCCGCGGCGCGTCAGCAGGCCTGGACCGCAGCCACACCATAAAGGTTCCAACGGCCAGGAGCACGATGAGGGTCGCCAACCCAGCCGTCCACCTTATCTTCGTGGAGAAACGTGTGCCCGGCGGAGGGCCAACTGCCGCGGATTCGATCGGCTGAGTGACAGTGACGGAGTCTGCGGCAGCAATCGGCGAAGTGTCCGGAACCTCCGCGCCTGTCAAAGCCGCGATAAATCGATAACCTTTGCCGGTGACGGTCTGGATATACGCCGGGTTCTCAGGGTCGTCTTTCAAGGCCTGGCGGATTTTGCGGATCGCGGAATTAATGCTGTTGTCAGTATCGAAATAAACATCCTTGCCCCAGATTCTCTCGATGATCACTTCTCGAGAAACCAACTGGCCCCGCCGGTCGAGCATTAGCGAGAGAATCTCCATCGGAATCCGCTCCAGCTTCAGAGCGCGCCCGGAGCGGCGAAGCTCATACGCGGTTCGGTCAAATTCCAGGCTGTCACCGAATTTCACAACGTCCGCAGGCATGCTGCCATTATGCACTGGAATGAAAAACCCCTGGCGCAGCTCACCAAGTGTCGGCTACATCTCTTACTGTCAATGGTTTGCCGGAACACATAAAAGTCAGCAAACCGTCAGGTGGCCGTCATTGCCAATTATTCCGCTCTCCGGCAATCTCATTCCTGACTGAGGCCGACGAGTCCCCAGAACCTCACCATCAGGAGATATCTCATGAAACGGATCATTGCAATCGCTACCGCCGCCATTGTCGCCGGTGCGGCAGTCACCGCTTCGGCACAGGAAACCCACCGGCCCTGTTCCGCTGCAACCATCGCGGGAGATTATGCGTTTCGCATTTCGGGTGAACTCTTCACCCCCGCCGGCGTCGTCAATCGCGACGGAATCGCCCTCACGCACTTTGACGGGGACCACCGGCTCAGCCAGGAGGATTATGTGCTGGCCAACGGCGTCCCTACTCCCGGCCCAAAAGACGCTGACGGCTTCAACAGCCGCGAAACCGGAACATACACCGTCAATGAAGACTGCACCGGCGAAGCGGAAATTGACTTCCCCACGCCTCCGGAGGGAACCAGCGGCGCGGTGATCAAGTTCTTCTTCATCATTTCGGACGACGGCCGCCAGTTGAACACCATCGTCACCAGCATCACCCCGCCAAATTCGTCAAGGGCGGTGCCAGCCAATATCCACAGCGATGCCGTGAGGGTGCAGAATCCTCTCTAGTTCTGAACTCTCCGTCCGATAGTTGAAGCGCCGGGTGTCCATCCTCCCGCAGTCCCATCGTGGAAGGATGGAAATCCGGAAACCCGGGGGCACACACGGGATATTTACCCAGTCTGAAAATTATCTTCAAGAATTTGCAGATTGATTCGCCGCAACGCGCACAACCGAATCAAGTCTCCAACCCGCCCTGAAACCCCTTCCGCATCACTTTCAGTCCAACCGCGAAGGCATCCACTAGTCCACGTGCGCCAAATCGCCCCGCCCCCTCCTGGTCCACAATCACAACCGCCCTTTGCAAAACCAGTTCGTGCGGAATCTTCGTCGGCGTCGCCATAGCTTACAGTGTTAGTCTTGGCGGGCGACACAAGGCGCCATAGCTAACACTGTTCGCCATGAAGGACCCGAGAAATGTGGAAAAAGGGAGAAATGCCGACTGGAAACCCGGGGCCAGACAGGATGTTCACCCAACGCAAAAATATTCCTCCAGGATTTGCAGATTAATTCGCCGAAACGCGCACACTCAAATCATGCCCGCGACGGAATCCCACTGCGCTATCCCGCCCCCCCAAGCCGCCACACGCCAGACCCCACACCCCAGGCTCCGAATTGCGCACAAGAAACGCACAAAATCGCGCCCAACTCTTCCTGCAACTCCATCAAACAAAAATATTTAGATCGAGTTCATCCTCAATACCCCACCACGTCCCCCGCTTTTGCCGCAACCCAAGCAAAAGAAAAGGATTACGCCCAAAAGACCCGTTTTGACCAACCGAAACAAAGGACTTACGCCACTACACATCGTGCACCGCGTCCTGATTATCAAACCGCGTGTATTTCGAGATGAAGTTCAGATACACCGTGTCCGTGGGCCCGTTGCGCTGCTTGGCGATGATGATCTCCGACTTCGCCTTGTCCGCCTCCGACAGCTCTTCCGTCCGGTTGTAGTAAGCCTCGCGGTGGATAAACGCCACCACGTCGGCGTCCTGCTCAATCGATCCCGACTCTCGCAAGTCGCTGAGCATGGGCCGCTTGTCGTCGCCGCGGCGTTCGCTGGCGCGGGAAAGCTGGCTCAGCGCCACCACCGGCACATGCAGCTCCTTGGCCAGCGCCTTCAGTCCGCGCGAGATCGCCGAGACCTCCTGCGTCCGGTTCTCGTAATTCTTCTTTCCGCTCGACGGAACCGTCGCCGACATCAGCTGCAGGTAGTCCACCACGATCAGGTCCAGCCCCCCATGCGTCTGCTTCAGACGCCGCGCCTTGGCTCGCATCTCCGACAGCGAGATACCGGCCGAGTCGTCAATAAACATCCGCGACTCCACCAGCTGGCCTAGCGCGTTTTGCAGCTTGACCTGGTCCTCGCGGCCAAGGAAGCCGGTCTGCAATTTGCGCTGGTCCACCCACGCCTGCGAGGCCAGCATGCGTCGCAGCAGCGACTCCTTGCTCATTTCCAGGCTGAAAACAGCCACAATCGCCCCGTGATTCACCGCCGCATTCTGCGCAATATTGATGGCGAAAGCGGTTTTACCCATCGAAGGGCGGGCCGCGATGATGATTAGCTCGTCCTTCTGTAGCCCGCTCGTCATGCGGTCCAGCTCGGTAAAGTCCGTAGCGAGCCCGGTGACCTCGCGGCTCTGCTTATACAGGTTATCGATGCTGCCGAAGGAGTGCTGAACGATCTCGTCCAACGACTGAAAGCCGTGGGTGAGGCCCTTTTCGCTCACCTCCATCAGCTGAGCTTCCGCCGCGCCCAGCACGTCCAGCGCGGACTCCGACTGGTCGGCCGCCCGCGCAATCGCCATCGAGCAGATACCCATCAGCTTGCGCAGCAGCGCCTTGTCCTTGACGATCCGGATGTACTCCTCGATCACCGGCCGCCGCGGCAAACCCTCCGTCAGCGACGCCAGGTAAGCCACCCCGCCCACCGACTCGACCTCCTTGTACCGCGCCAGCTCGTGCGCCAGGGTAACAATGTCAACTGCCCGCTGCTCGTTCATCAGCTCCGTCATGCGGAGAAAGATACGCCGGTGCGAGTCGAGAGCAAAGTCTTCCGAATCAAGCTTTTCCGCAGCTTCCGAGTGGGCCGCGTTGTCCAGCAGAATCGCCCCAAGGATCGTCTTCTCGGCGTCGATGTTCGCCGGCATGCCTTGGTCCAGAGTGAGATCGGGGATGGTTGCCATAGACTAGAAGTTTAGGCTGAAGGGCAGTTTTTCCAAAGGCGGAAAACCCTCTGGAATGGTTGAAAAGGGGCCAAGATAGTCATTGCCGGCCGCCCAATTCCTGGTCGTTATGGCCATAATTTATGGCTATAATGTCTTCATGGAAGTCAGCACAGCAGAAGCAAAAAACCGCCTTACCGAGCTCATCCGAATCGTGACGAACGGCGAAGAAGTCGTGATTACCCGCCACGGGCGGCCAGTTGCGCAAATCGCTCCGCCGCCCCATGCGCGTAGGAAGCCGGTGTTGGGCGGCATGGAGGGTCGCATCCGGCTCCTGCCGGGATGGGACAATCCCATGACCGAGGAAGAGCTTCTGGGTGAAGATAATTGACCGAAGCAATCTCACCGCGCAGTTTCCTGTTGGATACGCACACCGCGCTCTGGGCTCTGGAGCGCCCGAGAGCACTTTCCGAAGCAGCGCGCACCGCAGTGAGCACCGGCCCGAACGTCCTCAGCGTAGTCACCTGCTGGGAAGTCATGATCAAGAGCATGAAGGGGAATCTGGACGTGGGCGACCCACGCACCTGGTGGCGAGAGGCTCTCTATCAACTTGCCGCAACCGCTCTGCCGCTTCGCCCCGACCACGTCGCAGCCGTCCACGGTTTGCCGCTGATCCACAAGGACCCATTCGACCGTGTGCTGATCGCCCAGGCGATTGCGGAGAAGCTGACGCTGGTTACCATGGACAGCGAGATTGCTCAGTACGGATCGAAGAGCTTGCGGATGGCACGCTGACTCAAGACGGCGCCGATTCGCGCTCTTGCATGAATGCTTGATTGCGGATTCCGCACATCGCTGTATATTTTGGCCACAGAACATGAGAATGTTTGTCGCAGTCACAGACAAAGACTGGTTCAATCTCCACGCATCTTCAAAGGATGTGGAAGAGGTGAATTTCTGGCGCCCATCTCCGGACGCTTTATTTAAAGCGTTGCAGCCCGGCGAGATACTACTATTCAAACTTCATTCCCCGGACAACTTCATAGTTGGAGGAGGCTTTTTCACGAGATTCCTTCAGCTCCCCGTGAATATGGCTTGGGACGTTTTCAGAGAGGCCAATGGTGTCCGATCCCTCAGCGAAATGCGAGGTCGAATTCAGTTCTATCGCAGAATGCCAATTGGGCAAGCGGAGAACCCGACCATTGGTTGCATTATGCTGGCCGAACCATTTTTCTGGCCGAGAAGTGCATGGGTTCCGGTACCAGCCGACTTCAGCACCAACATCGTGCAGGGCAAAGGCTATGAGTCGGAGTCCGGCGAGGGGCGGGCCCTTTGGGAAGCAGTAAGTGAGCGGCTGCGGAGCTTTGCTCCCGAGAAGATTGACCAGAGCCCAGCGACTCTAGCTGCGGTGGAATCCAATGGTTTTGGGAAGCCGCAGATAGTCCTTCCAAGGCTTGGGCAAGGGCTGTTTCGAATTATGGTGACCGACGTTTATGAGAAGCGCTGCGCCTTGACCGGTGAGCGAACTCTGCCAGTTTTGGATGCCGCGCATATCAAGCCATTCGCCGTTGTGCAACGCCACGAAATATGGAATGGGTTACTCATGCGCAGCGACCTACATCGACTGTTTGATGGCGGCTACCTGAGCCTAGACCCCGCGACCCGACGCGTATTGGTGAGCAAGCGGATTAAAGAAGAGTTCGAAAACGGCAAAGATTACTACAAACTCGAGGGCGCAGAAATTCGCGAGCCCAACGCAGCCTGGGCTCGACCAAATACTGAGAATCTTGAGTTCCATTTCAATGCTGTTTACTTGCGCTGACGAGGTTTCCAAGCTGATTCTGCGCCTTTACGCGGTCGGCAAATTCTCCATGCTTCCGGCCGGCACAGGCGGCAGGGCGGGAGCGGCAGCAACTGCCGTTGGCCTCCAGCGCAATATCGGCTTCCTCGCCGCCTGTACCTCGTCCAGCCTGCTAACCCGCGTGGAATGTGGCGCGCTCTTCACCAGCTCCGGCGTCTCCTCCACCTCGCGGGCTATGCTCCGCATCGCGTCAATGAACAAATCCAGTTCTTCCAGCGACTCGCTCTCCGTAGGCTCAATCATCAGCGCCCCGTGAACGATCAGCGGAAAGCTCACCGTATAAGGATGGAAGCCGTAATCGATCAGCCGCTTGGCGATATCGCCCGTCTTAATGCCCTTGGCCGCCTGCCGCTTATCGCTGAAGACCACCTCATGCATCGACGCCGTCTTGTAGGGCAGCTCGTACAGGTCTTCCAACTTGGCGCGGATGTAGTTGGCGTTGAGCACCGCGTCTTCCGTGGTCTGCCGCAACCCGTCCGGCCCGTTGGCCAGAATGTAAGCCAACGCGCGAATGAACATGCCGGTATTGCCGTAGAACATGCGCACGCGCCCCACCGACCGTGGCCGATCATAATCCCAGTGCTTCGTACCGTCCTCGTTCTTTGAGAGCACAGGAGTTGGCAGGAACGGCTCGAGAAACGCCTTGCACGCCACCGGCCCTGACCCTGGGCCGCCGCCACCATGGGGCGTGGAGAAGGTCTTGTGCAGGTTAAGGTGCATAACATCCACGCCAAAGTCGCCCGGCCGCGTCTTGCCCACCAGCGCGTTCATGTTGGCGCCGTCCATATACAGCAGCGCGCCCTTGGCGTGCAGAATGTCGGCGATCTTGTGGATCTGGCTCTCGAAAACGCCGATGGTCGAAGGGTTCGTCAGCATCAGCGCAGCGGTCTCTTCGTCCACTTGCGCGGCAAGCGCCTCCAGGTCAATACCACCTTCCACATTCGACTTCAGGTTCTCCACTTGGTAGCCGCAGATCGCCGCTGTTGCAGGATTGGTCCCATGCGCCGAGTCCGGAACAATAATCTTTTTGCGCGCGTTCCCCTGCGACTCATGCCACGCCCTTACCAGCAGGATCCCGGTAAACTCCCCATGCGCGCCGGCCGCCGGCTGCAGCGTGATAGTGTCCATGCCGGTGATTTCGATCAGGCAGCGCTGCAGCAGGTCGATGATCTCGAGCATGCCCTGCGCGCGCGAGTCGGGACGGTAAGGATGCGCCTCCGCCAGCCCCTCGATCCGCGCCACCAGCTCATTCACGCGCGGGTTGTACTTCATCGTGCAAGACCCAAGCGGATACATCCCCAGGTCGATCGCATAGTTCCACGTCGAGAGCCGCGTGAAGTGGCGGATGATCTCAATCTCGCTCAACTCCGGCAGCAGCCCCGGAACCTTGCGGTGCGCATCGCCCAACAGCGCAGCCGGGTCCACCGCCGGCACATCCAGCGGCGGCATCTTATAAGCCTTCTTGCCCGGCGAAGACTTCTCAAAAACCAGCGCCTCATTCTGCGTCTGATGCGGGCGAACTTTGCCGAGCGTCTTCGGTGCGGTTGTTCTTTCATTCTTCTGTGTCAAAATTGCCTCTCGCCTGATGCCTTGTAACAGGGCATGACTTTAGTCGTGCCGTAAATGCCGTAAAAGGGTTGTGGGCTTTAGCCCCTGCAAATGCCCGTTGCGCCCCTACGCTTCAATCATCAAATGATCCCGATGTTTCTCTGCCTTCTTCTTCGCCAAACTCTCGAAACAATACGGATACTTCTCCGCCGCATCAACCAACCCTGCTCTGACCGGGTTGTTTGTAATGTAAATCCGATGCTTCGCAAAACTCTCCTCGCCCAGAACCTGCACCTCGGAAAAGCCTCTTTGCCAAACTTCGCCTTTGAACCCGAATTCTTTGCCAAGCCGAAACGAGAACCTGCCCTTAACGAGTTGCATCGCCTTCTCTACCGTCATTTCGTCTTCAACGGTCAACAAGAGATGCAAGTGGTCCGGCATCACCACAAAGTCGTGCAACTTAAACGCCCGCTCCACAACCAACTACCGCAGCACATCGATTAAGAGCCCTGCATTTCTATCCGTCTGCAACAATCGGCGACCCATGCTCGTTCCGGTCGTAGTGAAAAAAGTGCGAGCTGGGTTGAGAATGCCTTCCGACGACGCGTTCCTGCCGGGTCTTGCCATTGCAGGGGCTAAAGCCCAACTCCTTCTCTGCTTCTTTCGGCATGGCTAAAGCCATGCCCTGATACAAAACCTTCAGCCCGTTGCGGCCCGGCTAAAGCCGTGCCCTTGTTACAAAACCGTCGATTCCAACCGGGTCGAGCCGAGCTCATTACTTGCATCCGCCCTCGGCGGAAGCCGAAAGCGGCTCTCATTCGAAAACCATTCACCTACCCCAACAATCAACGCACCTGAAAACCACCAGACGAAATGCATTCGGATGTCCCAACCGCCCGCTGCATGATTCCTTGCCATCCTTGCCAGCATGCCACAGCAAAAATCCACAACCGTCGCGCCTCCACCAAGACCGAGCGTGACAAGGATGACGAAGAGCGCGCATCCCAGCTTTCGAGCCTTTTCCCACCACTGCCTGCTTGCCGGGCTCATCGGTGTCTTGTAGAGCGCAAGCCACTGAGGGAGAAAGTTAAACAACATATCGATCATGGACCCCTCCAATCAACCGACGACCGTCACCCCTAAACCTCCACGGGAGCCCCAGCCAAAATCCCCGCCGCCGCATCAATCTGTTCTTTCGTGATCACTTCCGTCGCGCACCACAGCGTCGCATTCGGCAGCTCCGGATACCACCGGCTCAGCGCCACGCCGCCCACGATCTCGCCGTCAAGCAACCGCTGCCCCAGCGACGAAGTCTCTTCCTGTGTCTCCAGCACAAACTCATGGAACCGAGGCCCGCCGCCAAAGAGCACCTTCGCCCCCGGCTGCGCCGCGAATGTCCTCGCCGCATGGTCCGCCTTGGCCAAATTGTGCTCCGCCAGCTCCCGAATCCCTTCCTTCCCATAAATGGTCAGGAAGATCGTCGCCATCAGCGCGACTAATGCTTGATTCGTACAGATATTCGAAGTCGCCTTTTCGCGCCGGATATGCTGCTCGCGCGTCGACAGCGTCAGCACAAATCCGCGATAGCCGTTGGAGTCAACCGTCTGTCCCACCAGCCGTCCCGGCATCTGCCGCAGATACTTCTCTTTCGCCGCGATCACTCCGCAGAACGGCCCGCCATAGCTCAGCGCCACGCCAAAGCTCTGCGCCTCCATGCTGACGATGTCCGCCTCCAACGGCGGCCGCACCACCCCCAGCGAAATTGCCTCCGCAATCGACACAATCAGCAGCGCGCCCTTGGCGTGCGCAATCGCCGCAATCGCCGGAATGTCCTCGATGGTGCCGAAGAAATTCGGGCTCTGCACCAGCACGCACGCCGTCTCTTCCGTCACCTGCGCTTCGAGCGGAGCAAGGTCCACGCGCCCCGTCTCGCGGTCGTACTCGACGAGAGTCGAAGGCAGGCCCTGATGTTTTGCGTAGGTCGCCATCACCTCGCGGTACTCTGGATGCACCGTCCGCGCCACGACGGCCTTGTGCCGCCCGGTGATGCGTACGGCCATCATCACCGCCTCGGCAGCGCCGGTCGACCCGTCATACATGCTGGCGTTGGCCACGTCCATGCCGGTCAGCTCGGCGATCATCGTCTGGAACTCGAAGATTGCCTGCAGCGTGCCCTGCGTGATCTCCGCCTGATAAGGCGTGTAGCTGGTCAGAAACTCCCCGCGCTGCACCAGAGAATCGATAATCACCGGGCGGTAATGCCGATAGGCGCCCGCGCCCAGAAAGCTGGGAAAGCGATGGTTGGTGTTGTGCTGCGCCGCGGTCTTGAAGTAGTCAATGATCTCGCTCTCCGCGTGCTGGCGGGGAATGTCGAGATCGCGCTCCAGCCGATACTCGGCAGGAATCACAGAGAACAGATCCGCAATCGACGCGGCGCCGATCTCGGCGAGCATCTGTTCACGTTCCGCGGGCGATTTGGGCAAATAGCGCATTCGTTGATCCCTCCGGGATCAGTGGTCAGTTTTCAGTGATCAGTTGTCAGTGCGTTGTGCTCACACGTAGGTCCACGACTCGTTACACTTCTCTCAAAACGCCCTGGCGGCAGGTGTGCGAAATGCTCCCGTCGGGAACTGACCACTGACCACTGTTTACTGTTCTTCCGCAATAAACTTCTGGTACGCCGACGCATCCAGCAAAGCCTCAAACTGCGCCAAATCGGACAGCTGCACCTTGATGATCCACGCCATGTGCGGTGCTTCATTGATCTTGTCCGGCGAGTTCTTCAGCTCGTCGTTGGTCGCGGTCACCGTTCCCGTCACCGGCGAATACAGGTCGCTCACCGCCTTAACGCTCTCCACAGACCCGAAGACGGCATTGGCCGTAACCGGATTGCCCACCTTGGGCACGTCAACATAGACAATGTCCCCAAGCGAGTTCTGGGCGTAGTCGGTAATCCCGACCGTGCCAATGTTGCCATCGAGCTCAATCCACTCGTGTTCGCGGGTATAGCGGTAGTTTTCCGGATAGGCCATGGGATTCTCTCCTTGAAGAATCAGTGTACGGCGGCAGGCGGGGTTGGGAGAACTGTGGATTGCATCGGATGAAACCGTAGACCTCAGAAATCCAATGACGTGCGTTGGATGTGCTCCTTGCGAGCGGCGATGCGGCCAATCATCAGTCAGGCAGTGAAGCCGGCGTAGGGCTCCAGCGGGATCAGCGCCACCAGCTCAAGCATGCCTGCCTCAAAAATGGGCAGGCTTTCAATCGCCGCGCCCACCTCGGCCTCGCTTCCGGCTTCCCAAAGAATTGCGGCACCGGGCGTGTCTGCGCGCTTCCAGACCTGGCGCAGAATTCCGGAGGCGTAAAGGGCTTTGACCCGCCGGCCCTCCGCGGCGACCAGGTCGGCAGTAAAGGCTTCGGGTGGAAATGCGTCGGTGCGGCGGCGGGAAATACTCAGAAATTGCATGAAGGAATTCTAAAAGCAGGGGGCAGGTAACTGCGAATCAAGCACTCGAAGCCAAGAACCTGCTACCGCACGCTCTCCAGCGCAGGGTCCGCCATCAACTTGCGCAGGTCGATCAAGAGACGTCCGCGCCAGTGGACGATCATGCCGAAGGCCAGGATAAAAAATAATCCCGCTGATTGTTGCACGGTGAGAATCGTGTCGAAGTAGCCGCGGGCCAGAAAGCGTACCGCAGCCAACCCGAACAGCACCGCCAGAAATGCGCTGGACCGCTTCATCATGATGGCCTCTCCCTGCCGGATGAGCTCTGTCGTGAGCAGCAGCGGCCACGCCAATATCAATGCTCCAATCAGGAAAGCCGCGGCCGCCCACGCCCAGGGAACGCGGAATGCCGGAGCCAGGAACATGCAAAACCCGGTAGCCATACCCAGTGGCGGAATCACGATCTTCCGCAGAGTCACGGCGCTGCGGACCTCACGCAGGCGCCACATGGTGACGGCGACGAGCCCGGCGAGCGAAACGACGATGGATGTCCCTGGGGGAAGCTGCACGATAGGTCCATTTTATTGCATTCCAGCGTGCTTATCGAGCCGCGGGCGAGCGCGTGACCCGGTAGAGGACCAGGTGGCCGTCTTCTTTCTTGTGGTAGTAGAGTGACTGCTCATCCGGCGAGAGAGTCGGACCCTCGACGAATCCATTGATCGCTGCCAGCCGCTGCGGCTCTTGAAACGGCTTCGTCTTGTCAGCACGTTCCGCCACGTAAATAGCCGGCCCCTGGTCGCCGACGCGGGTAAAGAAGAGCTCGCATTCGGAAGCGGTAGTCGCCGGGGCATAGTTCATCTTGGCCGTGTTGATCGTTTGCATGATTGCCGCGCTCGCCGGGTCGCGGACGAATTTGTTGCCGCTGCGATGGGCGAACAGGATGTGCGCAAACTTTGGATTGCGAAAGATGCTGAATTCGCTCTCCACAAAGTAGAGCGTGTCTCCGTCCGCGCTGATCTCCGCGTCAAAGTTGACGATGCCCGCCTTGGCCAGCGATACGCCTGGAACCAGTTCCACGCCGGTCAAGGCCCCGTTGGAAAACTTGCCACGGTAGAGCGTAGAGGCCGTCTGGTCGTAGCTGCGATTGGAAACGAAGTAGAAATTTCCGTCGCGATCCATTGAAGCGACGCCCTCCAGAGCCGGTGTATTCACGCCCCCGAGTTCGCCGCGGGATTTGAAGTGCAGGTCGTCAACGCGCTCCGCCCAGTACAGGTTGGTATTGACGTTGGACTCGTTGAGGTTGTTAAAAAACAGGTACTTGCCATCGCGGCTGATAAACGGCTCCATGGCATCGCCGCCATAGCCCTCAATCGTCACGCGTTGGGGATTCTGGAAGGCGTTGGAGGTCGCGGCTGCCTCCTCACGGGGCGGCACGGAACTGCAAGAGAGAAAAGAGCAGCAACCAAGAAGGATGGCAATCAAAGTCCCGGCAGGTCGCACCTCGGCCCCTTTTCCGCTTTACCAGTGCAATTCTACGCGGCAATTCGGCTCCCATACCTGCGGTTGGTCAGGATGTTCGTCCGGACGCTGAAAACACCGCGCGCCCCTTTCCCTGCATCCAACCATTTTGCCCCTGCGATCGCGCATCGCCTTCGCCAAAGCGCCCGCTCTTCGCCGTTTTGCGAAAATCCAGGTGAGGAACAACGAGCCGCTTCCGGGCATGCTCGAAAGGAAATCACGCTTGCGACGCTTCCTTACCCTTGCACTCGTTACCCTCGCACTCTTCTTCGGCAGCCAGGCGCATGCCTACTCGTTGCTCACCCACGAGCAGCTCATCGACCTCACCTGGAAGGATTCGATAGTCCCCCTCCTCCTCAGCCGCTATCCCAACCTGACCCCGGCTCAACTGCAAGAGGCGCGGGCCTACGCCTACGGCGGCTGCGTCATCCAGGACATCGGCTACTACCCCTTCGGCGACACCACCTATTCCAACCTCACCCATTACGTCCGCTCTGGCGATTTCGTGGTGAACCTCTTCCGCAACGCCACCAATGCCGACGAGCTGGCCTTTGCCGTGGGCGCGCTTTCGCACTACATCGGAGACTCGGTAGGACATTCGTCCGCGGTAAACCTCGCCGTCGGCGTTGAGTTTCCCAAGCTGCGCGCCAAATACGGCCCGGAGGTGAACTACGCCGAGGGAGAGCATCAGCACGTGCAGACCGAGTTCGCCTTTGACATCAATGAGATTGCGCATCACCGCATGGCCCCGGTGCATTTCCTGCGGCATATCGGGCTTCAAGTCCCCCTGAAGCAGTTGGCGCTGGCCTTCTACCAGACTTACGGCTTGCAGGAGGATTTCACCGGAAAACGTGGACGCCGCATCAACGTCAGCGCCTATCGCTTTGCGGTGCGCGACTTCATTCCGCGCATTGCCTATGCTGTTACCCTGTTGCATCGCAGCCACGAACCCGCCGACCCGGATACGCCCGACGCTCACCAGATCGAGGCGGAATCGGCCCAGGTCGCCACAGACAACGATTGGCAGGCCTATCGTCGCAAGGCCGGCATCGGCACCTACACTCTGGCAGGCCTGCTCTTTGTCCTGCCCAAATTCGGACCGTTGAAGATGGTCGCCGTCAAGGGTCCCACCCAGGCGACCGAGGTAGACTACCTGCACAGCGTCGTGCTTTCCACTGCTGCACTGCGCCGGGCTTTGGCCGGATTCACTCCGCCAGTCTCCGCCAACACTTCCGCCGCCGCAATTGTCGCCGCCGCCGTGCCCGAAGCAACTACGCAAACGGGAGTTCAGCCTGCGCATCCTGACTCGGCGCCCCTGCGTCCCATCGCCCAGGGGCCACGCCAATCGTCCGATCCGCACCATCCGCTTCCCAATCGCGATCTGGACACTGGCCGCGTGGTTCAACCGGCCGGTTACTCTCTCACCGATGACACCTATGCCAATCTGCTCCACCTGCTTACCCGGCAGCCCACGCTGCCTATTCCGCCCGGCATCCTGGAAGACATCCAGGCATATTATGCGGATCTATCGCTGCCCTTCGCCACCAAAAAGGACCCGGCACAGTGGGCGCAGGTGCAGGCGGATCTGGTCACGCTCGGCACAATGCCCACCAGCACGCGGCCAGAACCGTATCCGACCTATGGCGTCAGTTGGGACAGCACGAACTAACAGGGTCGAACGCCGGCGACAGGCGCCCGCGGAAACTCCGGCGGCAAATCGTCCCCGCAGTGTCTCTCAATTTCAGCCAGGAAGCGTGATTCGTCGGCCAGTAGAGAACTATGGGTGATCTTGACCCCATTTGCGCCAATTATCCCGACCAGATGAAAGAACCGGTTCCAATTGTCCACCTCGACCGCCGCAATATCCTCCCAGCGTATGCGCTTGTTGCGACGAAACCAGTAGAGCTCTTCCAGGCCACCGCCGGTTACGGCTACCCAACCCGGAAAGGAATACGCAAGCAGAAGCACAATCATCAGGCTGGATCCCGGTTGAAGAAAGTCTCTTGGTCCTGCGTGGTCGCGTATCAGCTCCAACCCAGCCAATGCCAAAAGATAGAACGAGCTGGTCTGGTACGCCCAAAGGCCAATCAGGTCCGGCTCGAAGAGAATTCTCCCGTCCCCAAGCACCCTCGCCGTCCCGCGATTGCTGCTTCTGCCAAACAGCATCCATACAAGCGCAAGATCAAACGCGAATCGGCCGACACCGAGAAGTATCTTCAACATCATTGCCCCATCTTAATCCGTATACCGAATCTCCCTTTTGTCGTGGGACCCTCTTTCCTTCCATCCCGCTTTGCCGCGCAAGAGTCTGGAACCAGGAGGATGAAGCTCCGTACACCCGCTTGCAGTAATTTCGATCCAAGCTAGCCGAATGATTCTGTGCAGCCTGCACAAAAAACTCCGTTCTCTCAAAGAATGCTGCCGCCTGCACTTGCCAGCCTTGCCTCCCGCAACGATAATTCTCTACCGAGCTGAAACCGGGCCAGCATCGGCTCGGAAAGAAAAACGATTGTCTTTCGGCAACACAACATTCGGAGTGCCAGATGAACGCACGCAATAGTCTTATCGGAATTCTTCTAGCCACAGCGCTCGGCCTCGCAGGCTGCGGCGGAGGCGGTGGCACAGCGACCACCGGCCCACCGCCCGAACAGCAGACTGCAACCCCCACCTTCTCGCCCGCCGCGGGAGCTTACACGGCCACCCAGAAAGTCAGCCTTGCAGACGCGACCACCGGCGCAACCATCTACTACACGCTCGATGGAACCACACCCACAGAGCAGTCCACGGTCTTCTCCGCCGCAACCCCCATCGTCGTCTCGGCTACCACCACCATCAGCGCCATCGCCCTCGCCGCCGGAGACACCAACAGCAACGTCGCCACGGCCATTTACACCATCAACTTACCCGCCGCCGCGACGCCGACCTTCTCGCCCGCGCCCGGAACCTACACCTCCGCGCAGAGCGTGGCTCTCTCTGACTCGACCACCGGCACCTCCATCTACTACACCACCAACGGAACCACCCCCACCGCGGCCTCGACTCTCTACGCGTCTCCCATCGCCGTCTCCTCCACCACAACCATCAACGCCATCGCGGTTGCTGCAGGCTACACCAACAGCGCCGTAGCAACAGGCACTTACACCATCAATCTGCCGCCGGCCGCAACACCCACCTTCACCCCAGCATCGGGAAGCTTCACCACGGCCCAGTCGGTAACCCTCTCTGACGCCACAACCGCCGCTTCCCTCTACTACACCACCGACGGATCAACACCCACCATAGCGTCGTCGCTCTACTCGCCGGGCGCACCCATCACGGTGGCAACCACCACCACCATCAACGCCATTGCGACTGCCGGCGGGTACTTGAACAGCGCCGTCGCCACTGGCACTTACACAATCACCGGCACAGCCTCCGCGGTCTCCGTAGTCCTCAGCACCAACGACCAGACCAACCTCATGGCCGCCCAGCCCAGAGTAAACTTCACCAGCAGCACTGCTGACGCCTCCACCAACGCCGTCGTTGTCGACCCAACGCAGACCTATCAGAGCATCGAAGGCTTTGGCGCTTCCTTCACTGACTCAGCTGCCTTCCTGCTTGAAACTGTCGAGCCGGCGGCCTCGCTCACGGGAACCCTCAATTACCTGTTCACGCGCTCCGGCGACGGGATCGGCCTCAGCTTCATGCGCATTCCCATGGGCGCGTCGGATATCGCTCTGTCCGTCTACTCCTTTGACGACATGCCCGTCGGCCAGACTGACCCTACCCTGGCAAACTTCTCCATCGCTCACGATCAGGCCTACATCCTGCCTCTCATCCAGCAGGCCAAAACCCTGAACCCGCAAATGAAGCTCATGGCCAATCCCTGGAGCCCGCCCGGCTGGATGAAAGACCCCTCCACCATCAGCCCCGTCTCCATGCTCGGCGGAAGCCTGCTGATGACGCCGGCCAACGAAACCGCGTTTGCCAACTACTTCGTCAAGTACCTCCAGGCTTATCAGTCTGCCGGTGTGCCCATCGATTACATCTCCCTTCAGAACGAGCCGGAAAACCCAACCAGCGCCTATCCCAGCATGTTCATGCCACCCACCCACCAGCTGGCCCTGCTTCAGGGTTATGTGCTGCCTCAACTGGCCTCCGCAAGCATCTCCACCAAGGTCTTTGTCTGGGACCACAATTGGGATACGCCAACCTATCCGCAGACCGTTCTCACTGGATTGACCTCGCAGCAACTCACCCAGATCGCCGGCACTGCCTGGCATGGCTACGGCGGCGCTCCGGGCGCTCAGCAACTGCTGCAAAACCAATACCCTACCCTCGGCAATTGGGAGACGGAGCACTCCGGTGGCACCTGGCAGGCCGACCAGTTCCCCGTCGACATTCTTGAGATCACGCATGTCCTGCGCAACTCTGGGAAGTCGTTTGTGAAGTGGAGTCTGGCCCTTGATGAGAAACTCGGCCCCAACCTGACCCAGAATGCCGGCCTGGGCGGCTGCAACACCTGCACCCCCATCGTCACCATCAACAGCACCACCGGCGCGCCAACCAAGGCCATCGAGTTCTACACGCTTGGCCACTACAGCAAATATGTTTTGCCCGGCGCCGTCCGCATTTACTCCAGCAATAGTCCGGCAATCGCCTCTGTTGCCTTTCTGAATCCCGACGGATCGACGGTCGTGGTCGCGTCGAATGCCACCAATGCCAGCCAAACTTTCGATGTCCAGTGGGGAACCCAGTCCTTCTCTTACACGCTCCCCGCACTCGCAATCGCCACCTTCACCTGGACCGGAACACCGCTTGGCACCCTGCCGCCCGTCGCTGCCACGGCACAAATCCAGGGCTCCAGCTTCTCCAGTGAGTCGGGCCTTGAATCCGAGCAAACCAGCGACGCAACCGGGGAATACGATCTAGGCTATCTCTCACCCGGCGCGTACACGGTCTATCCGAATCTGGACTTCGGAAAGTCGGTAAGCCAGGTAAATGTCCGCACAGCCAGCAACGGCGGTGGCGGAACCGCAACGTTCTACCTCGACAGCATGTCCGGCACTCCCATTGCCATAGTCGCCCTGCCAGTGACCGGAGGCTGGCAGACCTGGACCACCGTCAACGCCCCGGTGACAGACGCCGCCGGCGTTCACACCCTCTACGTCGTCTTCAGCGGAGTTGGAACCAGCACCAGCATCGCCAACGTCAACTGGTTCCAGTTCCAATAGCTCCGTCCAGGCATGCATTGCTCAAAGGGGCCTTCCCGCCGGAATGCCTTTTTTGCCGCGGGCCTGCGCGTTTTGGCTTTCTGTTATCCGTAACTGCGATGTAACTTCCGGACGCGGCAGCCTTTGAATGTAGAATTGGCAGCATAAGTTATCAATGCGTAATCTGCGTGACCAAGGGAAGCAAGGCAATGAAAGATAAAGGATCGGAGAAGGAGCCGGCCAAAACCGAAAAGCTGCCGGCTTATAAGTCGGTAACTCTCAAGCAACTGGCCGCGCATCTCCAGCTCAATCCTGCCACCATTTCCGTTGTCCTCAATGAAGTTCCCGGACGATCGATTCCCCAGACCACGCGCGATCGCATCAAGGCCGCCGCCAGGGAACTGAACTATCAGCCCAGCCTGCTGGCCCGCTCCCTGCGCAACCAGCGCACGCAGACCATCGGCATCCTCGTCCCTGAACTGGGCGACGGCTACCATTCGCAAGTCATGAGCGGCATCGGCGATCATCTCATCAAGGCCGGCTACTTCTACTTCACCGCGCACCACCGCCACCAGCCAAACCTGGTCGAAGACTACACACGCATGTTCATTGGCCGCGGCGCACAGGGCATCCTCGCCATTGATACGCTGCTTCAACACTCCATGCCCGTCCCGGTGGTAGCCGTCGCCGGCCATAGCGCCATTGAGGGCGTCACCAACGTCGTGCTCGACCACAAGCGCGCCGCCGAGCTCGTCCTGAACCATCTCCATTCGCTCGGGCACCGCAACATCGCCTTCATGCTCGGCCAGTCCTTCAGCTCCGACTCCAGCGAGCGCTGGAAGGCCCTGGTCGCAGTCGCAACGAGCCTGGGAATTGAAATCAAGCCGGAGCTCGTAGTCACGCTGGACCGCGACATGACCTCTCCGGAATTAGGTTACCCAGTTGTCCAGCAACTGCTTGCCACCCGCCTGCCCTTCACTGCACTGGTCAGCTTCAACGACATCGCCGCCATCGGCTCCATCCGCGCGCTTCAAGACCTGAACCTCCGCGTACCTGCCGACATATCCGTCATCGGCTTCGACGACATCAAGGCCGCCGCCTACACCACGCCGCGCCTCACCACCATCAACCAGCCGCTGGCCGAGATCGGCAGAATCGCCACCCAAAGCCTGCTCGACCGCATCCACGGCAACCCCGCCATCCCCAGCGAAATCACCGTCGAACCAACCCTCGTCATCCGCGAATCCACCGGCCCAGTCAAGGCCTAACGCCCCGAATGATCGTTCGACTGCGCCTGCCCCCCAGCCTGCACCAGGCTCAAAGCCTCTTCCTCCGATAGCGAATCCAGCTGGTCAAGCACCGCCTGCATTTCAATCAACAGCTCGTCGGCCATCGCCCGCGTGAAGCCGTGCCGCACCAGAATCCGCTGAATCACCAGGTCCTCCCGTTCTGGCGGCATGGAGTACGCCGGAACCAGCCAGCCGCGCTCCCGCAGCTTGTCCGCAAAGTCATACAGCGAGAACTTCGCGCCCACGGGATCCTTCAGTTGCCAGCAGAGCCCCGGAATCCCGTCGTTCCCGTCGTAGATGATCCGGAACGGCCCCAGCGCCACGATCTTCTCTGCCAGGTACATCCCAAGCTCGCGGCATTTCTCCTGAATCTCCCGATATCCTTCTTTGCCTAGCCGCAAAAAATTGTAGTACTGGCAGATAATCTCCCCGCCCGGCCGGGAAAAGTTCAGCGCGAAGGTCGGCATGTTCCCGCCCAGGTAGTTCACATCGAAGATCAGTTCCTCGGGCAGGTCCTGCTTCTCGCGCCAAAGCGCCCAGCCCACGCCCAATGGCGCAAGCCCAAATTTGTGCCCCGACGCGTTGATTGACTTCACCCGCGGCAGTCGAAAATCCCACAACAAATCTGGCTGCAAAAACGGCGCGAGAAACGCCCCGCTCGCCCCATCCACATGAATAGGCACATCAAGCCCCGTCTCCGCCGCCAGCTTGTCCATCGCCAGGCTGATCGCATGCACCGGCTCAAACTGCAGCGTAAACGTTACGCCCAGCGTAACCACCACCCCAATCGTGTTCTCATCGCAGCGCTTCAGCACCTCTTCCGGCGTCAGCAGCAGCCGGTCGCCCTCCATCGGCACCTCGCGAATCTCCACGTCGAAATACCGGCAGAACTTGTGCCAGCACACCTGCACCGGGCCCATGATCAGGTTCGGCGTCGCCGTCGATCTGCCCGCTGCCCGCTGTCGTTTGCGCCAGTTCCATTTCAGCGCCAGGCCGCCCAGCATTGCCGCCTCGCTTGATCCAGTGGTCGAGCAGCCGATGGTACTTGCCGCTTCCGGCGAGTTCCACAAGTCAGCCAACATGTGCACGCAGCGCTCTTCAATCGCCGCCGTCTGCGGGTACTCATCCTTGTCGATCATGTTCTTGTCGGCGGATTCGTCCATCAGCTTCTGCACCTCCGGCTCAATCCACGTGGTGCAGAAAGTGGCCAGATTCTGCTGCGAGTTACCGTCCAAAACCAGTTGATTATGGACGGTCTCATACGCGCAGCCGGGATCCAGCTTGGCTTCAGGAAACTCGTAGCTGTCCGCAGCCGCGTTCATCGCCTCCGTTTCCACAGCACAACTTGGCGCAGCCTTCAATTGATTGGTGTCATGCAGTGCCATACGTTCTCCTCTGTCCTGCTGAAGATCGAATGTATATGTTCCGCCCGCCGAAACCCAGAGAAAAGATGGTGAATTGCCAGGCGCGGCCCGCCCTGCCAGCCTCTGCTCTCAACCGATATACTCGTCCTTGGCGTAGCCGCATGATCAGCTGGCGCGTGATGGAGAACCTTGCATTGCCTTTTTCCCGTCGTGGATTTTTGAAGTCGCTTTCCAGGACCGCGCTGGTGTTGCCGCTCGAAGAGGTGTTGCGCCTGGCCCGCCCCGCCCTCGGACTCGCCGGCCAGCAAGCCGCATCTCCGCAAACCGGAAACTCCCGCCCCGCCTATGAAGCAGCCCCGCGCCCAGCGCCCAAGGGAGCTCCCTCGCCCGTCACCGGCACGCCCCTCGGCGTCCAGTTTGTCGACGTTGCCAAACAAGCCGGCCTCAACATCGAAACCATCTTCGGCGGCGAACACCGCAACAAATACCTGCTCGAAACCACCGGCTGCGGCGCTGCCTTTTTTGACTACGACCACGACGACTGGGTCGACATCTTCCTGGTCAACGGATGGCGTCTGGAAGGCTTTCCCAAAGGCCACGAGCCTGTCTGCCACCTGTTCAAGAACAATCGCGACGGCACCTTCACTGACGTCAGCGTCAAGTCCGGTCTCACCCGCTCCGGCTGGGGCCAGGCCTGTTGCGTGGGCGACTACAACAACGACGGCTGGAACGACCTGTTCGTCAGCTACTACGGCCAGAACGCCCTCTTCCGCAACAACGGCAACGGCACGTTTACCGAGGTCACCAAAGAGGCCGGCCTGCTGCAGAGCCGCCTCCGCTGGAACTCAGGCTGCTCGTTTCTCGACTACGACAAGGACGGCCGCCTCGACCTCTTCGTCGGCAACTACATCAACTTCGACATCAAAACCGCCCCCCTGCCCGAAGACGCCAACTGCACCTACAAAGGCATTCAGGTTGCCTGCGGACCTCCGGGCCTCGAGGGCGACAAGAACCTGCTCTACCATAACAACGGCGACGGCACCTTCACCGATGTCAGCCAGAAGTCTGGCATGTGGGGCGTGCTCGGCTCCTACGCGCTGAGCTGCGGGGTGGCGGACTTCGACAACAACGGCTGGCCGAATATCTACGTCGCCAACGATTCCACCTCGGCCACCTACTACGTCAATCAGAAAGACGGCACCTTCAAAGACCAAGCCATCGAGGCTGGAGTCGCCTACTCGCCCGACGGCAAACCGCAAGCCGGCATGGGCGTTTCCATCGGCGATTACAACCGCGATGGACTGCCGGACATCGTCAAGACCAACTTCGCCGGCGACACCGACTCGCTCTTCCTCAACCTCGGCGACAGCTCCTTTGACGACCGCACCTACCAGGCCGGCCTCGGCGTCAATACACGTCTGCTGGGTTGGGGCGTCAGCTTCATCGACATCGACAACGACGGCTGGCTCGACATCCTCGTCGCCAACGGCCACGTCTATCCCGAGGTCGATGGCACGCAGGTGGACGCAGCCTATGCCGAGCGCAAGTATCTCTATCGCAACCTGCGCAACGGCCAGTTCGAAGACGTGAGCCTGGCCGGCGGCGCCGGCATTGCCGCAGCCGTGAAGGCGCGCGGCTTCGCCGTCGGCGATTATGACAACGACGGCAATCTCGACGCCGTCGTCAACTGCGTCAACGCCGTTCCACAACTGCTGCGCTGCGAATCAACCCTCAAGCGCAGCTGGATCAAAATCCGCACCGTCGGCACCAAAAGCAATCGGACCGGAATCGGTGCGCGCATCAAGGTTGTGGCCGATACCGGCTCGCCTCTGTTGAATTCCAAGCCCGGCTCGCCCCTCACGCAGATCGAAGAAGTCCGCTCCTGCAACGGCTACTACTCCGCCAACGACCTGCGCATCCACTTCGGCCTGGGCAGTGCCAAGCAGGTTGACCTGGTTGAGATTCGCTGGCCTTCGGGCGCAGTCGACATGCTCAAAGACCTCGACGTGAACCGCCTCTACGTCATCCAGGAGGGCGGCAAAATCCTCAAGGTCGATGCCTTGGCGAGCGCGAAAAAGAGCGCCTGAGCCGAGGCCTAATCCCGCACCAGAATCACATGCAGAAATCGCGGCCCATGAACGCCTTTGATGCGCGTCATCTCAATATCCGCCGTCGCGCTCGGCCCTGAAATCCACGTGATCAACGCCGGGGCATTGCGGAAGCGATCGAAATACTCGGGCAACGTCTCCACCACCTGGCTCGCGCGCAAAATGCAAAGGTGCCAGTCCGGCAGCAGCGTAATCACGCGCCGCCCCTCGCTGGGGCCGTGGTGCAGCACGATCGTTCCTGAATCCGCAATCGCGCAGGAAGCGGCCGTTACCACCCCTTCGGCAAGTTCGATCTCGCCGGTAGTCAGGCTGTAGTCAATCTTCCAGTCGAATCCGTCAACCAGGTTTTCCGGATCGAGCCCTGAAGGAGCCACAAAGCGATGTTTGCCGCTTGCAGCCAGTTGCGCGTCGATCGCTGCGGGCACCGCATCCGGAGTCGCCTCGACAACCTCCGCGTCGTACTCGCGCAACCGCTCAATCAGCAGTTCCAGGCGCCCGGAAGCAGTCATTTGCCCTTTACGAATATAGGGTCGCGGCAAGACAGCATAGGCTGTGGAAAGCTCTGCGGCAGGCTTCGCAACCGACGACGTAGCCGAGCGAATGCTATCAAGAATGCGCTGACGGGACGAAATAGGTGCGTTCATTTTGCCTCCTTTGCGCGCGCTGCCCACCACTCGTGAAACGTCTGGTCGGGAAGGCCGCGCAGGTCGCGGTTCTCCGTCCATCGCCCGCCAATGCTGGGCAGCCACTTGATCCAGCCATCTTTGGTGGTGAACAGGCGCAGCCCGATGCGGCCCATGCGCTGCGTCGCATGGAAGATCCACGGCCGTGCAAACAGCATATTGGCAATTCGCAACCCGATATACATTAGGTCAAACGCCCGCTTCGCCTGCTTGCGTTCGATGTTGACCACGTCCGCGCGCAGGTCCAGCAACACTGCGGGAATATCGATCTTCACCGGGCAAACTTCATAGCATGCACCGCAAAGCGAAGAGGCAAATGGAAGCGATTCCGCGTGGTGCATGCGCATCAGTTGCGGAGTAAGAATGGCCCCAATCGGTCCCGGATAGCACGAGCCATACGCATGCCCGCCGGTCTGCCGATACACCGGGCAATGATTCATGCAAGCCGCGCATCGAATGCACTTCAGCGTCTGCCGTTCCTTTGGCCGGGCCAGAATCGCGCTGCGCTCGTTGTCCAGCAGCACCACGTGAAACCGCTGCGGCCCATCGCCTGGAGTGACCCCAGTCCACAGCGACGTATACGGGTTCATGCGCTCGCCGGTAGCCGAGCGCGCCAGCACCTGCAGCATCACTTCAAGGTCCTGGAACCGCGGCAGCACCTTCTCAATACCCACCACGGAAATCATCGTCTCCGGCAGCGTCAGGCACATGCGTCCGTTGCCTTCCGACTCCACCACCGCAACCGATCCGGTTTCAGCGATCAGGTAATTGGCGCCGCTGATCGCCGTAGGCACGCCGAGGAACTTCTGCCGCAAATAATGGCGCGCCGCCCCCGTCAGTTCCTTTGGATCGTCCGACAGGTCTTTCAATCCCATCGTCCGGCTGAAAATCTCCCGCACTTGGCTGCGATTGATATGCAGCGCCGGAACAACAATGTGCGAAGGCTCTTCCTTGCCCAGTTGCAGAATGATCTCCGCCAGGTCAGTCTCGTGAACCGTGACGCCCGCGGCCTCGAGATACGGATTCAACTGGATCTCGGCCGAGGTCATGGTTTTGATCTTGATGGCTTCGGTCGCGTTCTCCTGGCGAAGCAAGTCGAGAATGATCTGCCGCGCCTCATCGGCTGTCGAGGCCCAATGCACCAGTCCTCCCGCCGCCGTGCAGCGTTCTTCAAATTGCTCCAGGTATGCGCCCAGATTCTCAAGGACATGCGCGCGAATCGCCGACGCAGCATCGCGCAGCTCCTGCCAATCCGTCTTCTCCGCCACCAGCTTCGCGCGCTTGTTCTGGATCACTTCCGTCGCGTGCGCAACGTTCTTGCGCAGCATGGGGTTGCGCAGCACCGGCAGCACTGCTTCACGAAAAGGAGGTGCGAGTTTTGGATCGAGAATTGCAGTGCTCATCGCAGCGCCTCCATCGGCGAGTCTTCCGTGCTGGCCAGGATCTCCGCCATATGAATCGTCCGCGTGGCGGCGTACTGCCTGTGCATCGCCCCGCCCAGGTGCATCAGGCAGCTGTTGTCGAGCGCCGTGCAGAATTCGGCGCCCGTCGAGAGCACATCATGCAGTTTTACGGTCAGCATGGCTTGCGAGATTTCTGGATTCTTCACCGAGAAAGTCCCGCCAAATCCGCAGCACCGATCCATGTGCTCCAGCGGCACGTAGTCCAGCCCCCGCACCTTGGACAGCAGTTTGAATGGCCGTTCGCCCAGGTGCAGTCCGCGCAGCCCGTGGCAGCTTGCGTGGTACGTCACGCGATGCGGAAAATATGCGCCTACATCTTCCACTTTCAGCTTGTCGACGAGGAATTCACTTAACTCAAAGACCTTGGGCAGAAACGCCGCCAGCTCACGCCGCTGCGATTCGTTCCCCAGCTCCTCAAAGATACCCGGATACTGGTCGCGCATCATGGCCACGCAAGACGAGCCGGGGATTACCAGTGCCTCAACATCTTCATAGAGGCGCAAGAGCCGCTTGGCCTGCGAGAAAGCCTCCGCACGGAAGCCCGAGTTGGCATGCATCTGGCCGCAGCAGGTCTGGCCCTGGCGAAACTCGAGTTCCACGCCCAGCCGCTCCAGCAACCGCGTTGTGGCTCGGCCCGTCTCCGGAAAGAGCGTGTCGTTATAACAGGTGATAAAGAGGGATGCGCGCATGGGATTTATCTCTGTACAGCTGAGTTCGTTCGGGCCACAAGGGCAGCCCTTTGTTTGAGCTGCCCCTGCTGGTTGATTTGAGCGTTCGGGTCCGTGCCTACGGCAGGTAATACCGCAGGCTCGTGAACACCATATTTTCAATGCCCTTTGCCCCAATGCCGCCCGCACCCGACCAGCCCTCGCGCACTGCGTAGCTGTATTGGAAGCCCTGGCGGAGGCGGCCGCGGTCGCCCTTGTAAATGTCGTACCAGTAACCGCCCGTGCCTTCCTGCACGTCGCGAGTCTGCGCGCCGCAGCCGCCGCCTGCGTAGTAGCCGGTTGAGCTGCCATTGTAGGTGGGGTTCGCGTTGGTGGTGCAGGCGGAGTTGGACAGCAGGCGTGAGCCGTACCCAATCGCCGCCGCGCTCGGAGCCTTCCATGTGCCGCCCCAGACGCCGGCTGTAGTCTGCGCAGCGCTTGGCGCACCCAGCGTGGTTGCACCAGAATTGGCTTCGTCTTCGCGTCCGGCGTAGTCGCCGCCGTAGTAGAAGTAGAGCTGCAGGCGGGAGGTCGGGTTGATTTCGGCAGTCAGCAAGCCGGAGAGGTTATGAATCGGAACCAGTTCGCCGCTGGAGTTTGAGGTTGCGTCAGAGAGTGTCGATGCGCCAAAGTGGCCCACGCCGGGTCCAAACAGGCCCTTGGCGCCGAACACAAACTTGTTCGCCGCGAAGGGAAGGCGCATGCTTCCGCCCCCGCCGCCGAAGACCGTGCTGTTGCTATAAGATCCGTCCGTGGTGAGTGCGGGGGCCACCGCCAGGCCGGTCACGATGTCCTTCAGGCCGCCGTAAAGATTACCGTTGGTGGTCTCGCCGGGATACACCATCTCATGGAAGAAGCGAGCGATGCCGAAGATCTCGAAGTGTCCAAACCCCGGGTCGATGGCCAGCTTTGCCAGCATGTCCGGCGCCCTGTTGAACGAGATATTCGCCAGGTTGGCGCAGGAGTTCACGGTCTTGTAAACCGGAACCGCGATGTTGACTGTGTTGCCGGCTGAGTCAGTCTGCTTCTGGTTGGTGTAATTAACGATGGAGGTCGAAGGAGAGCATGCGCTGATCGTCTGGTTCAGCAAGCTCGCGCTCAATCCGGCGCTGCCGACAACTGCATAAGGCGTGTTGCCGGCAAGCGTTGCGGTGTAAAGAAGCTGCGGATTCTCAGCCGAGACGGCGATGGATGCCTTGGAGAATGCCTTCGTGACCCGGAAGTACCCCATGCGTGCCCAGGCAAGGCCTGCTACGTAGTTCGGGTCGATCATCGAGGGCAGCGCCTTGTTGGCGGCTGCGGTCGTGATGCCAACCTTGTCTTCGGTAACGAGTGACCATCCCTGGCCGCCGGAGAATGTCCAGTGACTGTTGGTCTCCGCTTCCGCCGATGCAATGCGCTGACGGAAAATATAGCTCGTGGACTGGTTGTCATTCGACGTCGTGCCGACGCCCAGGAAGTCACCTTCGAAGTTGGCGCGCAACGTGCCCCAGCTGACTTTGCCTTCGCTGATGAAGCCAACGCGCGATTGACGGCCGCTGATCATCGTCTCGCTCACCCCATACGAGTCCGCATGCTCATAAGGAAGAGAACTCCACGGCGTCGCTTCTTCCCCGCCCGTGGCATGGGTACGGTACATGGCCTCACCGTTGAAGAATCCGTAAGGAGTCAGCGTCACACCCTTGAAGTGCAGCGTGGTAGGGCTCTCGATGGACTTCTTGATCTTCGCCGTCTCATCGGAGACAGTCGCAGCCAAGGATGCCTGGGTGCCCTTTAAGCCGGCTATCGTGCTCTCCAGAGTCGTGACGGCTGTGGCGTTCTCGCTGGCCGCCGTGTTCTCAGCGGAGGCTGCTGCCTGTGCTCTGGCTGCCGACGCTTCCGCGTCCGCAGCGGCCTGCTCGGCCTTCTTCAGGCGCGCGTCCTTTTCTTGCAAATCGCTCTTCAGGCCCTGAATCTGGCTGCCCTGGTCGGCCAGCGCCTGGCGAAGTGTCTCGATCTGCTGTTCAACCGTAGGGGCCGCCGGCTTCTTGGCTGCCTTCTTGGTGGTGGTCACGTGCTTCTTCGCCGGGGGGGTTGCGTCGCTGGCATATGCTGCCGTAGCGACAAGTGCCACCGCCATCAATGCGGCGGCTGCGGGTTTGAGCTTGAAAATCATCAGGCCTCTCACTTTCGTTTCAAAATCGAACTGAATCGCGTTCGCTCCGGCGATTCACGAATTGTTGCTCGCTGGACTCTTCACCCCTTGGAGATCAGGCTCGGTTGCGCTGAACCTCCTCCAACCTTCCAGGCTGCAGGAGTCCCCCGCGCGACGATTGCCAAACTTGCCCGGGTTGGGTTGGAAAGCTCCAAAACTCACTTCCTCGATCAGTCGTTGCCAGTCCGCGCTTCCCGGATGAAAATGAATCTCGTGTATGGAAAGGCGGAGGGCGCCGGCAGGGCCATGTTCCCCATGCGCAGCCAGAGGACCTTGGGTCCGGCGAGCCGCTTCATGCCACAAAATGCCGAAGCTGGAAAGTTCTGAGGTCCAGCCTGACCCGTCATCTTGTCAGATATGCTGTTAAGCAGACATTCCAGTCTTGAGGAAACACTTGGCAGTGATAGGAATCACCAATGTCGCGCCCTTGAACGTGAGGAAAATCACAGACAAAGTTCGTCGCAAATCTCCACACTCTCGTTCACATTCGGCAAGCCGCCACTTCTCAATTTCGTCGTCGCTGAAAGTATGGGCGGGGAGTCAATAATCTTCGTGAGGTTTCAATGACCATCGTCGCTCCGCCTCAACAAGACAGCCCAGTGGATTCTGCGCACTCCGCGCCCGCGAAATCCGCATCCAGCCTGTCTCTCACCCTCATCATTGTGGGCATCTTAGCTGCCGTCGCCGGCGCCATTTACCTGCTCAAAACCAACCCCGCCTCGGGCCTTTGGCAACAGGGCTACGACCCCACCGGGCACTGGTGGTTCTCCACCCTTTTCGCCGCCATGCCGGTCGTCGTACTGCTCGGCGCTATGGCCATTCTGCGCATGAAGGCGCACACCGCCGCGGTCATCGGACTGCTCACCGCGCTGACCATCGCCATCGCCGTGTATCACATGCCGGTACGACTGGCCCTCACCACCACTGCCTACGGCGCCGGCTACGGCCTTTTCCCCATCTGCTGGATCATCCTGCCGGTCATCTTCCTTTATCAGCTGACCGTGAAGACCGGGCGCTTCACCGCACTCCAGCAGAGCCTCACCAACATTACGGAAGATGGCCGCCTGCAACTGCTGCTGATCGCCTTCGCCCTTGGCGCATTCTTTGAGGGCGCGGCCGGATTCGGAACCCCCGTCGCCGTCTGCGGAGCTATCCTCATCAGCCTCGGCTTCAAACCCATTCAGGCCGCCGGACTCTCCCTGATCGCCAACACCGCTCCGGTAGCTTTCGGCGCACTCGGCATTCCCGTCATCACCCTGGCCGCTGTTACCGGCATCGACGTTTTTCAACTCTCCAAAGTTGTCGCCATCATCCTGGTTCCGTTCTGCATCCTGGTCCCCTTCTGGCTCATCTGGGTCTACGCCGGCTTCAAGAGCATGCTTGAGATCTGGCCCGCGATTCTCGTAGCCGCAGTCACCTTTGCCTCCGCGCAGTACCTCATGGCCACCTTCTTTGGACCATCGCTCGTGGCCATCGTCTCCTCCACTTCCACCATCGTCGTGCTCATCGCCTTCCTTCGCTTCTGGAAGCCAAAGCGCCTCCTCAACGCCAAGGGCGAAGACATCACCGCCATGGCGCGCAAGCGCGTCAATCACGGCGCTGCGGGCACCTTCAAGGCGTGGCTTCCCTGGATCGTCCTCAGCCTTCTCGTCTTCGTGTGGGGGCTCAAGCAGTTCAACAAGCCGGTCGACAAGGCCACCACCATCAACATCCCCGTCGCCGGCCTCGACAAGGTTGTCCAGCGCATTCCGCCCGTCGTGGCCAAACCCACCGCCGAACCCGCCGTTTTCAAACTGAACTGGGCCGCCGCCACGGGCACCGGCATCATGCTGGCGGCAATCCTCTCCGGGTTCTTCATGGGGCTGGGACCGATATCCCTGCTAAGAGCGTTTGCGGAAACCGTCTTCAACATCCGATTCACCGTCATCACCATTGCGGCAATGCTGGCTCTGGGCTTCGTAACCCGATATTGCGGGCTCGACGCAACCATGGGGCTGGCATTTGCTCGAACCGGGGCGCTCTATCCCTTCTTCGGAACGCTCATCGGCTGGCTCGGAACCGCAACCACCGGCTCCGATACATCGTCGAATGTGCTATTCGGCAGCCTGCAAAAGCTGACCGCCCAGCAGATCGGCATCTCACCCACTCTGATGGCCTCAGCCAACTCCGCCGGCGGCGTCATGGGCAAGATGATCGACGCGCAGAGCATCGTCGTCGCCAGCACCGCAACCCAGCAGTACGGTCAAGAAGGATCGATCTTGCGCTTCGTCTTCTGGCACAGCCTCGGCCTGGCCGCGATGGCGGGAGTCGTAGTCTACCTCCTCGCGTACGTCAGGCCGTTCAGTGATTTGATCACGCACTAGGAGTTGTGGGCGCACCTTGAATCGGGTGTGCCCGCGATGTTAAGGAAAACCGGCCCCATCTCCGCCGCAGACTCGATCTGCCGCAGAGACGGGGCCGTTCTTATTCGTTGTTCTGAAGCAGAACCCTGTACCCGCGCTGGAACGCGCGCAGGTGAACCCGCATCGCTTTGCGCGCCTTGGCCGGATCTCGCTGTTTCAGCACATCCAGCAGCGCACGATGCTGTTGATAGGCAAGTTCCATCCCGGCCGGCAGCAGCAGGCTCTTCACAATCAACTCCTGCAACCCCTCGCGAAGATGCTTGATCAGTTCGGTGAGAACCTCGTTCTTGCCCGCCGCCGCAATCGCCAGGTGAAAGTTGAAATCGAGATCGCTGAAACCCTCTCCACCGGCCTCAACCGCCACCTTCATCTCCCGCACAACCTTCTCAATCTGCTTGAAGTCTTGAGCTGTCGCTCGCTCCGCGCAGAGCCCCGCCACCTCAGTCTCAATCACCAGGCGCGCTTCGCAAAGGTCGTTCAATTCCTTCTCGGTATTCAAAACGCCATTGGCCAGCAGTGGCGAGCTTTCGATGTATTTTGAGGGCGAGTCGGCAACGTAGCTGCCGCCGCCGGCGCGCACCCGGATCATGCCAATAAAGGAGAGCGACTTCAACGCCTCGCGCAATGTGGACCTGCCCACATGGAAGACCTTGCACAGTTCCGCCTCGGAAGGCAGCTTCTCCCCCGGCCCCCAGCGTTTCGCTTCCAGTTCGGCAGCCAGTTGCATGGCCACCTGTTCGCTCAATGTAGTTCTCGAAACAGGCTTCAGCGTCGTTGTCGCGCGGTTCACGTCATTCACCCCTGACTTGCTCGGGCCCCGGGCCTCACCTCAAGCAGCGAGCACGCTGCGTGAAACCACTCATCAGCATAGCAGACAACTTAGCAGCTCAGTTGCGTCCCTATTGGCCGCCACCCCGTCTCGAATAAAAGGGTCGTCCATAGTAGCAGTCTCCAATGTCTATAGAAGAAAATAAACTGTCATCCCGAGCGGAGCCGAGGGATCTGCGGCTGCTCTTTTGTGTGATCTCCCAGGAAACCAAAACAAGTTGCGAAAGCGGGACCGATGTCGCTATCTAACCCATCTCCGAGCCAAACGAACCCCAGGTCACGCGGCAGCATGCTTCGAATCCCGCTGATCGCCCTCACTGCCTACACAGCGATATTCGCCACTCCCGCCCCGACCCAAACCGCCGACCTGGCCTGGCTAAAGTATCCACGCCATCCAATTGGGACTGAGCGCGTCCACCTAGTCCACACTCTTGGAAAGGAAACTCTGGAGCAGTCAGCTGCCGAGGAATTACAGCGTGGGATCGACGGCCTGCCGAGTGGGAAAAACCTGAACATAGGGAACGTTACAACACGCACAACTGTCGGAACGGTGAAGGAAGTCCGGGAAGCCTATCCCTCGCTGGTAGTCCCCACCGACCTTGGCCCCGACGGCTATTGGCTCCATCGAGCTTACTTCCAGAACCAATTTCAACTGATCGTAGCTGGTGTGGACGACCGAGGCGTCCTCTATGGCTCTTATGCATTGCTCCGGCTGATCGCAACCGGGACTGACCTAACCCACCTCAACCTCCGCTCCGCCCCCGCCTTCCCCATCCGCTGGGTCGACAACTGGGACAACCCCGACGGCTCCATCGAACGCGGCTACGCCGGCCGGTCCATCTTCTTCGAAGGCGGCAACGTTCGCGAAGACCTCGCCCCCGTCTCCGAATACGGTCGCCTCCTTGCCTCCATCGGAATCAACGGCTGCAACATCAACAACGTCAACGCCGCTCCCCAACTCATCGATTCCGCCCACCTCAAGCAGATCGCCCGCATCGCCGACGCGCTCCGCCCCTGGGGCGTCCATCTCGCCATGTCCGTCGCCATCGCCAGCCCGCAAACCATCGGCGGCCTCCCCACCTACGACCCCCTCGACCCCGCAGTAAAGGCCTGGTGGGCCGCCAAAGCCAACGAGATTTACACCCTCATCCCCGATTTCGCCGGCTTCACCATCAAGGCCGACTCTGAAGGCCAGCCCGGCCCCGCCAGCTTTGGCCGCACCCCCGCCGACGCCGCCAACACCCTCGGAGCGGCCCTCGCCCCCCACGGCGGCGTCGTCCTCTACCGCGCCTTCGTATACAACCACCATCTAGACTGGCACGACCCCAAAGCCGACCGCGCCCGCGCCGCCTACGACATCTTCCATCCCCTCGACGGCCACTTCGCCCCCAACGTCATCGTCCAAACCAAGGAAGGTCCCATCGACTTCCAGGTCCGCGAGCCCGTCTCGCCCCTCTTCGCCGGCCTCCACCACACCGCCCAGGCCATGGAGCTCCAGATCACCCAGGAGTACACCGGCCAGCAGCGCCACCTCGTCTACCTCGCCCCCATGTGGAAGTGGGTCCTCTCAACCGACCTCCGCGCCAACGGTCAATCCACTACTGTCGCCCAAATCCTCGAAGGGAAGTCTTTTCATCAACCGCTTGGCGGAATCGTCGGCGTAGCCGGCATCGGCCGCGACCGCTGGCTCAGCTCGCCCCTCGCCCTCGCCAACCTCTACGCCTTCGGCCGGCTCGCCTGGGACCCCACCCTCGCCCCCTCCGCAATCGCCGACGAATGGACCCGCCAAACCATCAGCACCGACCCCAATGTCGTTCGCACAGTCGTAGACATGCTCATGCAATGCTGGCCCGCTTACGAGGACTACACCGGCCCCCTCGGCCTTCAGACCCTCACCGACATCACCGGCTCCCACTACGGCCCCAACATCGAGTCCAGCGAGCGCAACGGCTGGGGCCAATGGCACGACGCCGACGCACAAGGCGTAGGCAAAGACCGGACTGTCGCAACAGGTTCAGGCTACGCCGGCCAATACGCCCCAGAACTCGCCAAGCTCTACGAAGACCCCGCCACCACCCCCGACAACCTGCTCCTCTTCTTCCACCACGTCCCCTACACCTGGAAACTCCACAACGGCAAAACCGTAATCCAATACCTCTACGACAGCCACTACGGCGGCGCCGCCCAGGCCGCCCAATTCGTCAAAGACTGGGCCACGCTCGAAGGCCGCATCGACCAACCGCTCTATCAAGACGTCCGAGCAAGACTCGAATACCAGGCCGGCCACGCCATAGTCTGGCGCGACGCCGTGGTGCAGTACTTCCTCAAGCTGAGCGGCATCCCCGACGAAAACGGCCGCGCCGGCCACTACCCCGGCCGTTTAGAAGCCGAAGACGCAAAACTAACCGGCTACAAAGTCGTCGACGTAACCCCCTGGGAAGACGCCAGCGCCGGCAAAGCCGTCTCGTGCGATCAGCCATCCTGCACCGCTGAATGGACCTTCTCCGGCACCCCCGGCCACTACAACATCGCCATCCAGTACTTCGACCTCCCCGGTGGCACAGCCAGATTCACCCTATCCGTCAACAACCAACCCGCCGCCACCTGGGCCGCCGACGCCAATCTCCCCAGCACCCGCCCCAACGGCGACAACTCCACCCGCAAAACCATCTACACCATCGTCCTCAGCGCTGGCGACAAAATCACCATCGAAGGCACGCCCGACGCCCAAGACCCCGCCGCCCTCGACTACATCGAACTATCGGAGTCCCCAGAAGATTTCCCAGTCATCTGACCCCGCAGGCTCCCCTCACCTGGTGTGCCCCTCCGTGCCCCGTTCTTGCGCCTTTTTCCTGGCGCAAGGGCGGGAAAGCACGTTTCCAACCCCGCGCAAATACCTTTCCCCCACCCATCCGTCCAAACTCCAATAGCTACGCGAATCCGAGCCGCCCAGCCAATCCTCTCCCGGCCACCGGATCCGCCCATGGAGCATTCGCAATGCGCATCCCAGCGATCACCCTTACCCTCCTGCTTTTCGCTGGCGTAGTCCGCGCCCAAACCCCGGCTCCCGCGCCCCAAGCCGAGATTCAAATCCGCAACCTTACCATCGTCACTGACCAGCTTCCCGCACCCGATCGCCGGCGCATCGCTGATTCCCTGCAGGGCATCCCCTGCGACCCCGATGAACTCCAGGAGCGCGTCCGCATGAAGCTCCGCGACCTGGGCTTCTACTACGCTCAGGTTGAGACTCCCGAGCTCTCCAAACCGCCCGCTCCTAAGTCGAACCCGCCCCAGCCTTCTGAAGCAGTTGACGTCTCCGTCAAAGTCTCCCCGGGCGCTCAATTCCGCTTCGGGTTCATCGAATTCAAAGGCGAGTCCGT